>RCMY010000467.1_pt1 | contig 37895 bp, 41 predicted proteins | sample 2041341 | NCBI WGS metagenome assembly RCMY01 (sample SAMN09708234, study PRJNA481090) | Marine sediment metagenome, whole genome shotgun sequencing project. | reverse complement strand
GCCGGATGCTCCCGGCGCCAGGTCGCTTCCTCGCAGCATGCTTCTGCCAAGGCTGGCAGCGTTGGCAGAGAAAAGCTCGACCATCGTGTCGTCCGACACGAGATTGTCGTAGGGGTGCCCGCTGTCGGTCATCTGCCAGGTGCATCCCGTTGCCGTGGCGGCCGCTTCGAAACAGGCTTCGACCCGCACAGACAGCTCCGCCAATCGAAGTTGGTCGGCGGCCCGCACGTACCAGGAAGACTTTGTATACGAAGGAATGATATTGGGGGCGTCTCCACCATGCGTAATGATGCCGTGGACCTTGTCGGTTGCATACAGCGACTGGCGGAGGGTTGAAATGTTCACGTAGGCCTGGACGAACGCGTCGAGTGCGTTGATCCCGAGTTGCGGCGCAAACGCGGCGTGGGAATCCTTACCGTGGAACTCCACCTCTATGTGTCGCACGGCCAGCACACCAGGGTCGACGACGTCGGTGGGAGATGGATGGACCATCATCGCCGCGGCTGCGTTGGCGAACGCCCCGGCGTTGAGAAGGTCTACCTTGCCACCGAAGGCCTCTTCGGCTGGCGTGCCGAGGATCGTGACCCGCACTTCGAGCTCGTCGGCAATGTCCGCCAGAGCGACTACTGCCCCGATTGCCGAGGCGGCGATGATGTTGTGGCCGCAGGCATGCCCGATCCCCGGGAGGGCGTCATACTCAGCGCACACGACTATCTCGGGACCCTTGCTGCCCACCGTTGCGCGAAAAGCCGTCTCAAGGCCATAGGCTGGTTTGGTTACCTCCAGGCCCTGGGTCCGGAGGTAGGTAGCGAGCCGTTCGGAAGTATGGAACTCTTCGAAACCGATCTCGGGGTTTTCGTACATCCAGAGTGAGAGAGCTTGTAGATCGGATTCAACGGCGTCGAAGGCTTGAGCGGCTCGGTCTTTGTGGTTCATGAGGTCCTCCGTTGGGGCGGGGCGCATGGCTCTGCCGGTCGCCTACCATCGCTGCAATGACGATACGCCCTCAACTCATCTGGTGCTTGCTAGGGCTGGCGGCTTGTGGGTCGGCTCCGTCGACCCAGTCAACCGCGGCGGTGGTAACCACGACCACAACGACGATCATCGCAACCACCAACACCCGCGAAACGCTGTCGCCGTGTCCCCAGCCGGACGTGTCAATTGCGGTGCCACCCCAGACCGTGTCCGAGGTGCAGACCGTTCCCACCGACTACGCCGACGATTACACGACGATTCCCGGAACGAGTCAAACGGTGTTTTCGAACGAACTTGGCACCCCGGCGATGGTGATCGTTCGTGGAGCTCTCCCACCAACCAAATGGGTTGGTGCCACCGAACGGGTAACGCTACGAGGGGTTACGGGTGCGATTGGCCCGCTCGTCGGCGAGATGTGGGCGATCGCCTGGGCAGACTCGACAGATCGGTGTGATCTGTACTCGATCTACATCTACCCGCCTGGCACCCTCGAGGATGCCAGGCGGGTAGCTGAATCCGCTTCCTAAGCCTTTAGCGTCGGCGCCGGTGGGGGAGGCACGTCCACGGGTTCCCCCATGTGCTCCCCCATGTGCATGGATGCGGCACCAGGGCCCTTTTTGTCAAACAATTCGCCGATGGCTCCAATGCTTCCGAGAATGCCGGAAACCTCCATAGGCATGAAGATCTTCGTGGCATTGCCGTTGGCGACTGCTTCGAGTGCCTCGAGATACTTGATGGCGATGAGGTCGTTGGTCGGATTGCCGTCATGGATGGCCTGATAGACCCGCTCGATCGCTTTCGCTTCGCCTTCGGCGACGGTTTCTTTCTGATACCGGTCAGCTTCGGCGACCCGCTTGATGGCTTCGGCCTTACCCTCGGCCTGCAGGATGTCACGTTGTTTGACACCTTCGGCTCGAAGGATCGCTGAGGTCTTCTCGCCTTCGGCCTCGGTGACGACTGCCCGGCGTTCCCGCTCAGCCTTCATCTGCCGGTGCATCGCCTGCGTCACATCGGGCGGTGGCTCGATCCTCTGGATCTCGACTCGCACGACGCGGGTTCCCCACTTATCAGTGGCATCATCGAGAATCTGGCGGAGCTGTGTGTTGATGAGCTCTCTCGATGTGAGAGCCTCATCGAGTTGCAATTCACCGACGATGTTCCTCAGGTTGGTCTGCGCAAGCTTGGTGGCAGCCATGATGAAATTCACAACGTTGTACTTCAGCTTCACCGGGTCGGTCGCCTCGTAGTACACGACGGCGTCGACTGTGACAGCCACGTTGTCCTTGGTGATGACTTCCTGGGGGGCAACGTCGACGACCTGCTCACGCATGTCCACCCGGGTGATCGTTTGTGCGAACGGGATAATGAAATTCAGGCCCGGATCGGCTGTCTTGCGGTACTTGCCGAACGTCTCGACAAGGCCCTTCTCGTACTGGGCGACGACCTTGATTGAGGCGAAGACGAGGTAAAACCCCACGATCGCCAAAAAGATGATTACAAACGCAGCAAAATCAGGCATTCACACTCCTTCGCTCTTGGTTTCCTTGACGACGGCCACAACCAGGCGTGTCCCCCGCACTTCGACGATGTCGACGTGTGTGCCTTCGGCTATGTCGTCGGTGTCGCTTACAGCTCGCCACTCCTCGGCTCCCATACGGACCGATCCAGTGCCGGACAGGTGGTTGATCTCCTTGATCACAACCGCAGTAGCCCCATCGAACCGGTTGGCACCGATCGGATGAACGTCATCGGTTTGGGCGAATCGGCGCAGCCACATAAAGGCGATCGTCCCGGTCGCCACGAAGGCTGCCCATTGGACTACGACCCCGAGTCCCGCCCATGCCAGTCCAGCGGCTACACCCGCTCCGATAGCGAACGGCAACATAAAAAAGCCCGCCGTCGCTACTTCACCGACGACGAGAGCGACCGCCAAGACCGTCCAAAAGGGTCTCCAGAACTCATCCATCGTTGGCTCCTCTCTTTCCAGGGAGACGCACCAGGGGTGGTCTGGTTCCCAGAATATTGGGTATCTAGTCCCATCCTATTGATCGGCGACGGGAATGTGCGTGTATCGTCTCGACTGTGTCCAACGTTACGTTCAATGCGGACGGCCCTCCCAATATTGTTTTGCCCGACCCCCCGCCGGAGCTTGTTGCTGCCCTGACGAAGGCGATGGCGCAGCCACAGGCCCACGCTGCGGTCTCCAAGGTGGTGCGACAGTTCCCGGAGATGCCGATCGTCTGGGCGACACTCGGCGAACTTGTCGAGAGCCAGGCTCTCGATGACCAGTCCAAAGTTGAGGCTTATGCGTACTACCGGATCGGCTACCACCGCGGTCTTGATGCGCTCCGCCAGAACGGCTGGAAAGGCTCCGGGTATGTCCGCTGGGCTCACCCTTCCAACACCGGGTTCTTACGGAGCCTCGATGGACTCCGGCGGATGGCCGAAGCCATCGGCGAGAACCACGAGTCGATTCGCTGCGCCGATTTTCTCCAGATGCTGGACCCTTAGCAAGCTACGGCTAGTCGATAGTGAGGTCGTCGTCGACGACGTCGACCTGTACTTTTGATCCTTCCGGGTAGGCACCCTCGAGGATTCTGATCGCCAGTGGGTTGGCGATGGCGGTCTGAATCAACCGCTTGAGTGGCCTCGCCCCATAAGCCGGGTCGTACCCGTGATCGGCCAGCCAGTCCAGGCCGGCATCGGCCACGTCCAGCGTGATAGCTCGGGCAGCCAGGCGATTCTGTACCAGGGCCAGTTGGATCTCAACGATCTGGCGCAGATCCTTCTTCGACAAGCGATGGAAGACGATCAGGTCGTCGACCCGGTTGAGGAACTCCGGCCGGAAGTGGCTTCTCACCACGTCCATTACCCGACTCGTCACCAGTTCGTCGGGGAGATCCGGCGTGATCAGCTCCGATCCGAGATTCGAAGTCATGATGAGCACTGCGTTGGAAAAGTTGACCGTGCGACCCTGACCATCGGTCAGGCGTCCGTCGTCGAGTAGCTGAAGCAGCACGTTGAAGACGTCGGTATGCGCCTTTTCGATCTCGTCAAGGAGGATCACCGAGTATGGACGGCGCCGGACCGCTTCGGTTAGCTGGCCACCTTCGTCGTAACCAACGTATCCGGGTGGAGCGCCGATCAGTCGAGAAACGGAGTGCTTTTCCATATACTCGGACATATCGATTCGCACCATCGCCTGCTCGTCATCGAAAAGGAACTCAGCAAGTGCTCTCGCCAACTCGGTTTTGCCGACGCCGGTCGGGCCAAGGAACACGAACGATCCGATCGGACGCGAGGCGTCAGACAGCCCCGCCCGACTGCGTCGGATAGCGTCGGCAACGACCCGAACTGCGTCGTCCTGGCCAACTACCCGCTTGTGCAGGTGGTCTTCGAGCCGGACGAGTTTCTGGATCTCGCCTTCCATCAGCCGCGAGACCGGGACTCCGGTCCATCGACTCACGATCTCAGCGACGTGTTCTTCGTCGACTTCCTCGGTCAACATGCGCATGGTGGATTGGAGCTCTTCCAGCTTGGCTTGACCGGCCAGAAGCTTATCGCTCAACTCGGGGAGCGTCCCGTACCGCAGCTCGGCCGCCTTTTGCAGATCGCCTGACCGTTCGGCTCGTTCGGCACCCGCCCTGGTCTCCTCGATGGACTCGGCAAGCGAGCGGATCTGGGTGATGGCGTCCTTCTCCAGCGACCAATGGGCCGTGAGGCGGTCCCGCTCCTCGGAGATATTGGCCAGTTCCTCTTCGAGGGCTTCGAGCCGGCTCTGCGACGCACTATCGGTTTCTTTCTTCAATGCAGCCTTCTCGATTTCCAGCTGGATGATGCGCCGCTCCAGTTCGTCGATCTCATCGGGCATCGAATCGATTTCGATCCGGAGTCGGGATCCGGCTTCGTCGATAAGGTCGATGGCTTTGTCAGGCAGGTGACGCCCCGTGATATAGCGGTCCGAGAGGACCGCGGCGGCGACAAGTGCCGAATCCTGGATCCGGACGCCGTGATGGACCTCGTAGCGTTCCTTGAGGCCGCGCAGGATCCCGATCGTATCCTCAACGGACGGAGCTTCAACGAGCACCGGCTGGAACCGGCGTTCGAGTGCAGCGTCTTTCTCGACGTACTTGCGGAACTCGTCGAGGGTGGTGGCCCCGATTAGGCGCAGTTCGCCGCGCGCCAGCATTGGTTTCAGCATATTGGAGGCGTCCATCGACCCTTCGGCGGCGCCCGCCCCGACGAGTGTGTGCATCTCGTCGATGAAGGTGATGATCTCTCCCTCTGAATCCTTGATCTCGTCGAGGACCGCCTTGAGGCGTTCCTCGAACTCGCCCCGGTACTTGGCTCCAGCGACGAGCGCGGACAGGTCGATGGCGATGATGCGTTTGCTTTTGAGGCCCTCTGGCACGTCGCCATTGGCGATCCGCTGAGCCAACCCTTCCACGATGGCGGTCTTGCCGACCCCGGGTTCGCCGATCAGTACCGGGTTGTTTTTCGTGCGGCGGGACAGCACCTGGATCACCCGCCGGATTTCTTCATCGCGCCCGATTACTGGATCGAGTTTCTGTGCACGGGCAACTGCGGTGAGATCTCGTCCGTACTTGTCGAGGGCGTTGAGGGTTGCCTCCGGGTCCTGGCTGGTGACTCGCTGGCTTCCCCGTAGCGAAGTGAGCGCCTCCAGCGCACGTTTGCGGGTGATGTCCAGGTCGCCGAGAACCTGTCCCACCGGGTCGTTGGTTTTGAGCAAAGCCAGGATGACGTGCTCGACCGAGATGTAGTCATCCGACATGTCTTTTCGTTCGTCATCGGCTCGCTCAAGTACTTTCAACGACTCGGGAGAGAACGATGCTTCGGTATCGCCGTACACTTTCGGCAGCTTCTCAAGGAGGCTTGTGACGGCGTTTCGGACCGCAGTCGGGGTAACCTCAAGGCGGTTGAGTAGCGGGTAGACGATCCCGTCTGTTTGGCCGAGGAGCGCCACAACGAGGTGACCTGGCGTGACGTACTGGTGGTTGAATCCGTCGGCCGCCGTCCGGGCGGCTACGAGCGTTTGCTGCGTGGCGTTGGTAAGTTTTTGCATGTCCATGATGTTTCATCTCCTGGCATTTCGAATGTTGAAGCTACTAATGATCCTTCATAAAATCTTAGTCTAAGTATATCAGATTTACCCCATGAGAGAGGCGTCCGCATGATCCAGGAACTCGAGCCAAAGCGGCCAGCTGATTCCTTAACCAATATGACCCTCATGATGGGGGTTGACCATGGGAATACGGCCGGATTTGTACACGGAGGGTCGATCATGAAACTGGTCGACGAAGCGGCCGGGGTGGCTTCGATGCGGCATTGCCGGGGCCGAGTCGTCACAGCACAGGTCGACTCGTTGTCGTTCCTTGCCCCCGTGCATATGGGCGACGTACTCTCCATCGTTGCCCATGTTACGCAGGCATGGACGACCTCGATGGAGGTCGAGGTTGAAGTGACCCGTGAGAATCCGCGCACCGGTGATGGGGAGCTGACAACCCGGGCTTTTCTCACCATGGTGGCCGTCGATCGCGACGGTCATCCGGTAGACGTTCCGCCGATTCTGGCAACGACCGAAGTGGAACTGCGTGATCAGCGAAGGGCAGAAGTCCGGCGGGCGGCTCGTATGGAGTTACGGTCTCAGCTCGAGCAGCAATAGTCGTGACTGTCCGGCCACCACGCTGGTTAAGGGCGATCGCCAGTATGGCGAGCCAGCTGGTTTAGAGCGTTGCCTCTAGGTGCCGGTTGATGGCGTCGAGGACTGCTCGGGCGGTGGCCTTTTCGGGGCTGTTCTCGTGAATCACCGCGCTACCAACGAGGGCTCCCGGCGCCGCTGCTGAGTGCACTTGAGCAATCGCAATGCGTGACGCACCAAGATCAGTAGTCGCTACCGCAGCCAGGTCGAGCTGGAGTTTTCCGTTCGAGATCGCTTCCACCGCTCGGAGGGTGGCTTCGCCGATTAGCCGGGGGCGGGCTGAAGTCGCCACCGATCCGACTGCGGAGCCTTCAAACATCTCCTCGCCCCAGGCGAGGGTCACCTTGACGCGAGTTTCGTCGCCCTCGGTGATTTCTTCGAATTGAGCGAGCGCAGGTCTTAGCTTCATGGGCCGGAAGACTAGCCGATATCCGGCTCGATCTCTGGTTACGCGCGAACCGCTCGACCGTCTGCCCACGCCCGCAATGCTGCGACACTTTCTGCCCGCGATACTGAGAGCGGCACGGCGCTTTCCAGCTCCACAAGCAGCGTGGCGGTATCGAGAGCTGCGTCCTTGGCAAACGCCCGATAGGTGGCGCCCACGACGGCGGATTCGATTTCAGCGCCCGAGTAGCCAGAGCTGGCCGTGACCAGCCGGGTGAGATCGAACTGGTCTGGATTATGTTCTCGCGAGCTGAGGTGATGAATAAGGATGTCGTGGCGAGCTCCACTGTCGGGTAGATCCACAAAGAAGATCTCGTCGAACCGTCCCTTGCGCAAGAATTCGGGAGGCAGTCCGGCCACGTTATTGGCTGTCGCGACTACGAAGACACCAGCTGGCCGGTCCTGCATCCACCGCAGAAACGTGCCGAGCAAACGGCTACTCGTGCCCCCGTCGCTGTCGTTCCCGGCGGTAGCGAAGCCCTTTTCGATTTCGTCGATCCAGAGTACGGCCGGAGCCAGCGCATCGACCGCCGCCAGGGACTTGGCGAGACGAGTTTCCGACTCACCGATGTACTTCGAATACAGGCGGGACGGGTCGAGCAGAACCAACGGTTGCTCCCAGGTCCTGGCCAAGGTCTTGGCGATGAAGGACTTGCCGCATCCGGGCACCCCGGTCAGCAGAATGCCGCGCGGTGGTGGCAGATTGGCGGTGGGGGTTTCCCTGGCTCGGAGCCGAACGTTTAGCCAAGCCTTGAGGCCGTCAAGTCCGCCGACCGCGTCGAGGGTGCCGACGTCAGCCTCGATGAGTTCCAGGATCCCATCGGCTGTAAACAAGGCCGCTCGAGCGCTTCGCAACGAGTGAATATCGCCTGCCCCCAATACCCCGTCGGCGAAGGCCGCCTGTTGGATGAGGCGCTCGGCTTGGCCAACGCTGAGGCCACGCAAAGTCTCTGCGAGAGAGGGGAGCGAGGCCTCGTCGATGGCCACTTCGAAGTTGCGAGCTATGAGGTCGCTGGCGGTGCGACGAACGAGGTCGGTGAGTTCATCGAGGCCTGGCGGTCGGAGCTTCCAGACATGGGCGACAGATCCGAGTTCGGGTGGGACGTCGGCATTCGGCGTTGTAAAGACCAACGTCTGGTCAGGTGAAAGCTGTGCGGCGGTTTCTTTGATTCTTCGGACCACGTAGCTATCGGCCAGGATCGGGTGGGCGTCTGCGAAGACAAATGCCGCCCCGGATTGCACATCGGCTATCCAATTGAGGGCTTGATGAGGATTCTGTGTTTGATACATGGCCGCCCCGGAACGGTTGGTTAGTCCGCTCGCACTGGACCATCGCCAGACGTCGATCGCCAGTTCCTCGGTGATCGATCGGAGCAGGGTCATGAAGCGTTCTTCTTCGTCGGTTTCTACGATGACGAGCGAAGCCGGGGAGGCGAGCAGTACCTTGAGATCAACTGAGTTGTCCATTTTCGCCTCACGTAGGGCACAATTGCCGAATGACCGCTTTCGAATTCCCAACGGTCGATCTCATGATCGCGTATGGGAGTACGCTCGCTGAGCTTTTCGAGAATGCTGCTTATGGAACTGCCGCTCGCGCTGGCACTGATGGGGCAGGAGCGCCCCTATATGACGTCGCAGTTATGGCGATCGGTGATTCTCCAGAAGACTTGTTGGCTGACTGGTTGATCCAGTTGGGTGAGCGTGCTGCTGAGGCTCGATTGACCTTGTCGTCGTTCACGATCGCCCGGCTCGAAGAAGGTGGCGTACAAGGAGCGGCGTCGGGGTATCGCGGCCAGACCGGTGCGTCATGGGCCGAGTGGACGGTGGAGGTAGTGGTGCCGGCGGGCGATGGCTTCTGGGCCCGGCTTCGATCCATTCGGCCCTGATCTGCATCGGACTGTCAGTTCCGTTACTATCCCCGCCTTCTGACCCCCCCCAGGAGAAAACAATGTTAAAGGAATTCAAGGACTTCATCATGCGCCCCGGCTTGATCGACATCGGTGTCGGTTTGGTCATGGCTGCCGCATTGGGAGCTGTCATTACGGCTCTTGTCGACAGCGTTCTTATGCCGATCGTCGGTCTGATCTTTGGCGAGCCGAGCTTTGATAGCGTGTTGGCCTTCAACACGGCTGCCGATGGCACGGGTGGTATCCGGATCGGTTCGTTTATCACGGCCCTGATCACGTTCATGATGATTGGTGCAGCCGTCTTCTTCTTCATCATCAAGCCGTACAAGGCTGTGATGGCCAAGGTGCAAGAACCAGCGGAGGATGAGGCAGTTCCGGATCCCGAGGACGTCGTGCTACTTCGTGAGATTCGCGACGCACTAAACCGCAGCTAGTCGAAGCGTTAACTGAAAGGGCCCGGGATCCAATCCCGGGCCCTTTCTTTCTGAATATTTAGCGATTGCGGTCGGGCAGATGGGTCTGGCGAACCACGATCTCGCTGCGGTACGAAGCATGAACCTGACGGATGGCGGCGTGAGCACGCTCACGTTCGGTGGCCATCCGCTCCTGAAGATGTCCCAGCTCTTGCTCAAGGGCTTGGATGCGGTTCTGAAGCGCCATCACTTTCTTGACGCCTTCCAGGTTTAGTCCTTGCTCGGTGAGCGTCTGGATCAGTTGAAGGCGATCGATGTCAGCTTGGGAATACCGGCGGGTTCCCCCCGGTGTCCGGTGCGGCTCGACGAGGCCGCGGCGCTCATAGATGCGCAGAGTTTGCGGGTGTAATCCGGATAGCTCGGCCGCCACAGATATCACGAATAGTGCATGGGACGGATTGTTGCTCACGTCAGCAACCTCGCTCTCGGGTCTTCGGTTTCGAATTCTTCGCGGTACTGCTCAAGTAGTTTCTTGGCAGCCCGTGACAGCTTTTTGGGGACCGTGACCTCAACTGTAACGAGAAGGTCTCCCGGCTTGCCCTTTGTTCTCGGAACGCCCTTCTCGCGGACCCGAAAAGTCTTGCCTGTGGTCGTCCCCGCCGGCATCTTCAGGCGCACCGATCCCTTCAGCGTGGGCACGGTGATTTCGGCACCCAGGGCTGCTTCGGTGAAGGTAATCGGGATGGTGGCTGTGAGATGGTCGCCCTTGCGGCCAAACAGGCGATGCGGTTCCACATCGGTCCGTACGAGGAGGTCTCCAGCCGGACCACCGGCGGAACCCGGACCGCCCTTCCCGCGTAGGCGGATCGTCGATCCGTTTTTGACACCCGGCGGGATCTTGACGTTGATCTTGCGGGTCCGGACCTCGGTGCCTCGGCCCCGGCAGTTCGAGCACGGTTGGACGACCATGCGGCCGGTGCCCTGGCATTGTCGGCACGGTTGAGCGAACGAGAAGAAACCCTGGTTCTGGGCGGTCGTCCCGCTACCTCCGCACGACGAACAAAGATCGATCTTGGTGCCCGGGGCGGCTCCAGATCCGTGGCAGATGTGGCAGTCGGTCTCTCCGTCTACCGCAATCGTCGTGGTGAGGCCTGTGATGGCGTCTTCAAATGACATATGGAGCGTCGCCTGGGTGTCTGATCCGCGGTGCGGTCCGCTACGGCCGCGCCGAGTCGAGCTGCCGAACAGATCGCCGAATCCGCCTAAGCCACCGAGAAGGTCGCCGAGATCCTCGACTCGGACTCGCTGCGAATTACCGCCGTATGCTCCGGTGGTTCCCCCAAAGCCACCGAAGTTGCCGGAAGCCACCATTCTTCGTACGTCGTCGTATTCTTTGCGCTGATCTTCATGCGAGAGGGTGGCGTAAGCCTCGGAGATGTCCTTGAACCGATCCTCGGCAGTGCTGTCGTCGGGATGGGCGTCGGGGTGGTTCTCCTGGGCGAGCTTGCGGTAGGCGCGTTTGATCTCGGCCTGATCGGCCGTATTCGAAACGCCAAGGACCTTGTAGTAGTCCTTATCTACCCAGTCTTTGTTCACTCGCCGTCCTCACTTGCACTGTTCTCGTTTACACTTCCGTCGTTTGTGGCCGGACCGACCGCCACGAGTGCCGCTCGAAGCACTTTGTCGTTGAGTCGGTACCCGCGCCGTAACTCACCGACCACCTCCAATGTGTCGCTGTCCCCGAGGTGGGTTACTGCGTCGTGGACGGTTGGATCGAAAGGTGCGCCTACTCCGGGGATGGGTGTTAGCCCTTCCCGGCCGAGAACGTCCATTAGTTGGAGGTATGTTGCTTCGATGCCGGCCAGCAGCTTGAGCTCGTTGTCGGTTTCGGCAGGTAGCTCAAGTGCTGCTTGGAAGCTGTCGAGGGTTGGCAACATCGAGCCGACCACCCGTTCAGCGGCAACCGAGCGAATCTGCTGCTGCTCGCGCAAGCTGCGTTTGCGTAGGTTGTCGAAGTCGGCGGCCGATCGCTGCCATCGATCGAGGAACTCCGCCTCCTGCGCCAGGGACTGGCGCAGGGCGGCGATGAGTACTTCGTTCGCTTCGTTGGGATCGTCAGGCAATTCGAGGTCGAGTGGTTTGACCTCAGCCACTGTTTCATCAGCGACCGTTATTTCTGCGACCGCTACATCAGGCTTGGTGACCTGAGCGTCGGGCGACTCGGCGAAGCTTTCGACAGCTTCGTCCTGGGACTCAGCCATCATTCGGTCTCTTCGTCGATGATCTCTGCCTCGACCACGTCCTCGTCGTCGAGGTCATCGTCGCTGGCACCATCACCCGTCGGTCCAGCGGTCTCTGCCTGGGCGTAGAGTCGCTGGGCGAGGGCCTGGCTGGCCGTGATCACGGCGTCGATGTTCGATCGGATGCTCTCAGAGTCGGAGCTTTCGTCGGCGACGGTCTTCTTGAGCTCCTCGAGTGCGGCCGTGATGGTCACCTTCTCGTCGTCGAGCAACTGTTCGTCCTGCTCCTCGAGGAGCTTTTCGGTCTGGCGGACCATCTGCTCGCCCTGATTGCGGGTCTCGACCAATTCGCGGCGCTTGATGTCTTCCTCAGCATGCATCTCGGCGTCCTTGACCATCTTGTCGATTTCATCCGACGCGAGTGCCGTGCCACCGGTGATGGTGACTTGCTGCTCGCGACCGGTGCCGAGATCTTTTGCCGATACGGCGACGATGCCGTTTGCGTCGATATCGAAGGTCACTTCAACCTGTGGCATGCCAGCGGGAGCCGGCGGAATACCGGTCAGAGTGAACTTGCCGAGGCTCTTGTTGTCAGATGCCATGGCCCGTTCGCCCTGCAGAACGTTGATCTCAACCTCTGGCTGATTGTCAGCGGCGGTCGTAAAGGTCTCCGATTTACGGGTCGGGATAGTCGTATTTCGTTCGATCATCTTGGTCATCACCGCACCGCGGGTTTCGATGCCCAGGGTCAGGGGGGTGACGTCGAGCAGCAAGATGTCCTTGACGTCGCCCTTGAGGACACCGGCTTGAATGGCGGCACCGGCCGCGACGACCTCGTCAGGATTGACACCCTTTTGAGGGACATGCCCCGTCAGCTCTTGTACGAGCTCGGCGACGGCTGGCATCCGGGTTGACCCGCCGACCAACACAACGTGTCCGATGTCAGACATGGCGATCCCGGCATCTTTGACCGCCTGCAACAGCGGAGACTTGATTCGCTCCAAGAGATGTTCGGTGATCTTGCGGAATTCGGCGCGAGTCAGTTTCTTCTGCAGATGCAGAGGTCCGTCTGAGGTTGCCGTGATAAATGGCAGGTTGATCTCAGTCTCGGAAACTGACGACAGTTCGATCTTGGCTTTCTCGGCGTCTTCCTTCAGACGCTGAACGGCCATCTTGTCTTTCGACAGGTCGACGCCGTGATCGTTCTTGAAGCTCTTGACGAGCCAATCGATGATCGCCTGATCCCAGTCGTCTCCTCCGAGATCCGTATCGCCAGCGGTTGACTTCACCTCAAATACGCCTTCGCCGATCTCAAGAACCGACACGTCGAAGGTACCGCCACCAAGGTCGAAGACGAGAAGTGTCTCCTCGTTTTTGTCGAGTCCGTAGGCGAGGGCAGCTGAGGTGGGTTCGTTGACAATACGCAGCACTTCGAGACCGGCGATCTGGCCGGCTTCCTTGGTGGCCTGGCGTTGGGCGTCACCGAAATAGGCGGGGACAGTGATGACCGCTTGGGTGACGTCCTCGCCGAGGTATGCCTCGGCGTCACGCTTGAGTTTCATAAGGATGCGCGCCGAGATTTCCTGCGGCGTGTACTCCTTGTCGGCGACCTTGACTGTCCAGTCAGTGCCCATATGCCGTTTGACGGATCGAATGGTCCCGTCCGGGTTGGTAATCGCCTGACGCTTGGCGACCTCGCCGACGAGAACTTCGTCGTCTTTGAACGCCACGACCGAAGGGGTGGTGCGCCCGCCTTCGGCGTTGGGAATAATGGTTGGATCGCCGCCATCGAGGGTGGCGATAACGCTGTTTGTGGTGCCAAGGTCAATGCCTACTGCACGTGCCATGTTGGGTTCCTTTCACAGAAAGTCTGTTTCTCAGTTAGTTACTATCTTATAACCTGAGTCACCCTATGTCATATTCCGATTTCTGCCCATTATTTCTAGTGTTTTTGGGGGCTTGGGACAACCCGCTTTCCGAGGTCGGGTGCCTGGATGTACTCTTGGACGGGAAAATCCGGCTGAACAGGAGGGTTTTCCTTAGGATTCCCGTACCGGCGTCCGATGGTTTTTTATGACTTGTCCCACCTGTGAAAAGCGAATTGCCGATTCTCTGGCGACAGTTTGTCCGCATTGCCTTGCGAAGCTCCCGACGCCTCTGCCGCTATCTTCGTCCGGCGGCGTCTTCGGGGGCTTTGATCAGCAACCAGATGGTGGGAACGTGTTTGGCGGGCTTGACCCACAGACCGAGGTAGACCCGGCCGCCCATGAGCCGTTTGGTCCACCGCCTACCGAGCCGTCGGTTGGTCGCAAGGTGGCGTTTGGGGGATTGGGAATCGGGCTGAGAATTGTCATCGCCGTGGTTGCCATTTTTGGTCTTGGGCTCGTGTCGCAGGTGTACCGCTCTGTTACTGGTGCCGGCGACTACACGTCAATCGAAGATCTTCAGGTCGGACAGTGTTTTGACCTCTTTGACGAATCGGGTGATGAGGTTGTCGAGGTAGGGGCAGCCGACGTGTTGCCCTGCAACGAGCCTCACGTTTTTGAGATGGTTGCCACGGGCGATTTCATCGGCCAGCAGGCATACTCCGAGACCCTGTTCGACACGGGGCTCGATCGATGTTTTGTTCTGGCTGAGTCGTATCTGGACCTGGAGCGTATTCCCGAAGAACTGTTCCTCGACGTGCTTATCCCAACCGAATCCGGCTGGTCGTCTGGCGACCGCGCCTACCTCTGTTACGTCTACCTGGATAATGGCCTGTCGATGAATGAGTCCTGGTCCAAGTAGCCGGTCAGGTCGCTCGGAATCACTCCGCTCCATGCTGGCTCCATCGAAGAATCTTTTTTGACGGCGCTTGTCGCGAGGCAGCTGGATCTGGTCGGGGGAGTGACTTGGGGCGCACGGACTACTGGCGGCAGTAAGGTCAGCCCATGGTCGAATTTGCTGACTACGAGTCGCTGGTGGGACGGTTGAGGCTCGTCGGTGAGCATGGCTTCCTGACCGGTGTGTATTTCGAGAACCACGTGCACGATCCCGTTGTGGCGGAGAGCGCTCGGCCTGGCTCAGGGGGGTTTGGGCACGTGATCGCCCAGCTGGACGAGTATTTCTCGGGAACCAGGCAATCATTCGACCTGCCCCTACGACCGGTCGGCACGCCGTTCCAGCGGAGAGTTTGGACGGCACTCACCGAAATCCCGTATGGGACGACCGAATCCTATGGCGACCTCGCCCACCGCCTCGGCGACCGAAAAGCCAGCCGGGCCGTCGGGCTAGCCAATGGGAAGAACCCCATATCAATCATTGTTCCCTGCCATCGGGTCATCGGTGCCGACGGATCTCTTACCGGATACGGCGGCGGGGTAGAGCGAAAGCTCTGGCTGCTTCGCCACGAGGGCGCCGTGCTGGTTTAAGCCGGGGTCGTTCGGCTTAGGATTGTGGCGTGAAACGTCTGGCGAGTGTGCTCCTGGTGTTGGCGTCGCTCGTGTCGACGAGTTGTACGCTCGTTGGTGGATGTCGCCCGGAGCTGCCCGCCGGATACTCCGTCGCTCGGGTCTGGAACGAAGCCAACCTCCACGCCATCAGCCGCGACTTTCCTGCCCCGACCGTCCATGCCCGGAACTTGTTCCATGCCTCGGCGGCCATGTGGGATGCGTGGGCAGCCTTCGACGACGATTCGACCGGCTACTTCGTCGACCGTCAGTACTCGGGCACCGCGTCTGAGAGAGAGATGGCTATTAGCTATGCCGCCTATGGAGTCCTGCGCGTGCGATATGCGCTGGCAGCCGGAGGATCGGAGTCGCTCGCCGAGTTCGATCAGCTGATGTCAGACTTGTGCCTCGACCCAAACAGTGATGATCGCGGTGATCCTGAAACGGCGGCCGGTCTCGGGCATGCCATCGCGTTGGCCATTTTGGAGGCCTCCGAAGAGGACGGCTCGCAGGAAAAGTACGGATACGTCTCGCCCGACTACCAGCCAGTCAACGAACCGTTGATCGTGGCCGAATCAGGAACGATTCTCGTCGATCCGAATCGGTGGCAGCCCCTGGCTCTTGAAGAAGCAGTGACGCAGAATGGAATCCCGCTGCCCAGTGGAATACAAACGTTTGTGGGGGCGCAATGGGGCCACGTCACCGCGTTCGCCCTCAAGCCGAACACCGAAGGTATACCGATCGACCCCGGAGCGCCGCCCCAGATCGGAGACGATGAATTCGCCGACGCAGTCGTCGAAGTCATCGAGTTAAGCAGCCGCCTCGCGGCCGACGGTTCCTCGGTCATCGACATTGCCCCAAGCGGGTGGGGCAACAACTCGCTGGGGACCAACGACGGGCATGGCTATTCACAGAATCCGGCGACCGGCGAACCGTACGAGCCTGAATTCGTCGACGAAGGTAACTTCGGGCGCGTGCTGGCTGAGTACTGGGCCGACGGCCCATCTTCGGAGACGCCACCCGGCCACTGGAATACGCTCGCCAACCGAACTTCTGATCAGATGGACACATATCGAATTGGTGGCGTGGGACCGGAGATCGACCGCCTCGAATGGGATGTCAAACTGTATTTTGCACTCAATGGCGCCAACCACGACGCGGCGGTCGCCGCCTGGGGTCTCAAAGCGCACTACGACTATGTACGACCGATTTCGATGGTCAGATACATGGGAGGACTCGGCCAGTCCTCTGATCCAGCCATCATTCCATACGATGCCTGGGGACTCCCGCTCGTCGACAATCTCATCGAAGTCGTAACCGAGGACACGGCGCGAGACCGTCACGTTGGGCTGGAGCCGGGCACTGTCGCCATCCGGGCTTGGGCCGGAGGCTCGCCAGCTTCCTCAGATCCGGCCGGAGTTGGCTGGGTCCAGGCCATCGACTGGGTGCCGTACCAGGCACCGACGTTCGTGACCCCATCCTTTGCCGGCTACGTGTCAGGTCATTCGGCGTTCAGTCGTGCCTCGGCGGAAGTTCTCACTGCCATAACCGGATCGGAGTTCTTCCCTGGCGGCCTTAGCGAATGGCTGGAGGTGACGGGTTCGCTGGTGTTTGAGGTGGGACCGACCGAACCTGTCGTGCTCCAGTGGGCCACCTACCGGGATGCTGCCGATCAGGCAGGCAGGTCGCGGTTGTATGGCGGAATCCACGTGAGCGCGGACGATCTGGCCGGCCGGATCGTGGGAGCCGAATGCGGGCGGGAAGCCTGGAGCCTGGCTCTGCGTTACTTCACCGGTGATGCATGATGCGACTGACAACTACCATGTCAGCCGATCAGCGACCCCGCTGATCGGGAACCGGGAGACGGATGGTGCTGCCGACAACCGGAGTAAACCTTATCGACGTGTCGCCCCGCGACGGTCTCCAGAATGAGTCAGCGATGGTATCGACCTCTGACAAGCTGGCACTGATTGAGGGTCTCATCGCCGGCGGGGTGACGGCCATCGAGGCGGCTAGCTTCGTCAACCCCAGCCGGGTTCCTGCCATGGCTGATTCCGACCAACTTATGCGCGTAGTGCCGAGAGTTGATGGCGTTCGCTATATCGGACTGGTTATGAACCAGCGGGGACTTGATCGAGCGTTCGCATCCGGGGTAGACGAGGTGAATATCGTCGTGTCCGCTTCCGACACCTTTTCTCAAAAGAACCAGGGTGTTGACACATTCGCCGGCGTTACCTTGGCGTTGCAACTGGCTGGCCGTGCCCGCGATGCCGATGTTGATGCCTCGATAACGGTTGCCACGGCGTTTGGGTGTCCGTTCGAAGGTGAGGTCTCAGTGCACCGACTTGTCGAGGTAGTCCGTCCGTTGCTCGAGGTTCGCCCTGTCCGGCTGAACCTTGGCGATACGATCGGCGTCGGCACACCGGCCGATGTCATCGAGCGGTTCACAGCGATCCGACCCCACCTGGATCCATCGACATCGTTCGGGGCTCACTTTCACAACACTCGTAATACCGGATACGCCAACGCCTACGCAGCTCTAACGGTGGGGGTTACACATTTTGATGCCTCGGTGGGAGGAATCGGTGGGTGTCCATTCGCGCCGAATGCAACCGGGAATGTGGCGACCGAAGACCTCGGGTACCTCTTCGAAGGTATGGGCATCGACACCGGTTTGAACCTGGAGGCGCTCATGGGAACGAGTCGATGGCTTGAAGGGCCGCTCGGCAAGGAAGTCCCGGCCCTGCTCGGGCGAGCTGGCCTCTTTCCGGGCGACCTTTCGGCTCCCGAGCCTAGGTCGCGGCCACTACTGTGAGTCTCCATGGAACCGAGCCTCGAAGATCTCCGTAGCCGGGTTGGGAAGAAATGGCGCCTCTACGATTCCGACGTTATCCCCGCCTGGGTGGCCGACATGGACTTTCCGCCTGCTCCGCTCATTGTGGAAACGGTACGGAGCTTCCTCGCTGAAGGGGACTGGGGTTATGTAGACGGCCGTGAACACGATCGTATGATCGATGCCGGCATCGCTTGGAGTAGCGCCAACCATGGCTGGGAGCCACCCAAATCAAGCAGTCGGGTGGTCCTCGATGTCATGCAGGGGGTTTCGGCCGCGATCCAGGCGTTCACGAAACCGGGCGACGGGGTCATCATCACGAATCCGGTGTACCACCCCTTCGGTTGGGCAATCGAATCGGCCGGTCGGTCGGTCGTTGAAGCTCCGCTGACCGATCGTGAAGACGGCTATCGGATCACGAAGGAAGCCCTCGAGAATGCAGTCGATCGTGGCGGACGACTCGTGCTCCTCTGCAACCCGCACAACCCGACCGGCCGGGTCTTCTCAGCCGAAGAGTTGGCCACGGTCGCCGCGGTCGCCGAGGCGGCGGATCTTCTTATAGTCAGCGACGAGATCCACGCCGACCTGACCTACGAGCCACACCGGCACATCCCGATCGCTGCCCTTGGGACGGATATCTCGGATCGCACGATCACTATCACCTCACCGTCGAAAGCGTTTAATCTCGCCGGGGTCGGCTGTGCCATGGCAAGCTTCGGAAACGACGACCTCGCCAAGCGATTCGATGATCTTCCCTTTGCCCTACTCGGGCATCCGACTGCCACCGGGGTGCGGGCCGCGACGGCCGCCTGGGAGTTGGGGGTTCCTTGGCTCGAAGAGTTACGCAGCCAACTGGCCGGTAACCGCCAGACTCTGGCCGGTTGGGTATCTCAGGACCGCCGAATCGGCTATCGAAGCCCCGAAGCCACCTACCTGGCCTGGCTCGACTTTCGTCCCCATCACTGGGCGGTCGAACCACGTGAATACCTTGTCCGTAAGGCCCGCGTGGCCCTCAGCTCAGGGGTGCAGTTTGGAGGCGGCGGCGACGGACATGCTCGGTTGAACTTCGGCACCTACCCGGGCGTCCTCGACCAGATTCTCGACCGCCTCTCGACGGCGCTTGCCCCCACTCGACTGGTCCTCTAAACAGACTACGGGCCAGGAAAAGCGAGTTTGAATCTATGGGCAAGCCCCACGCTACCGGTGGTAGACATGTGGCTGACCGGGACCCGACCCAGGAGAAATCCGAGGACGTCGTGATCAGTTCCCTCGATGGTGCACTCCTCCGCGGGGTTGGACGTTTTGATCGTCCACGCCGACCTCGAGGTCGAAGCGCGCAGATTCCAAATCCCTTTCACCGAATGGTCGGCGTCCTCGCGACTGCGGTGGTGTTGGACGAGCCATGAGATCCGCAGCGGCAAGGCTGTCGAGATGAACTCGTCGGACACGTCAAAACCCGGCCCATCAAAACCGAAGTCTGAGGTGTGCACTTCCACTTCGTTCCACCTCAGCATCAGCAAACGAGACAGCTTGACATCATGGGTGTTATTGAGCGTGAATGAACTGTCCCAATCGGCAACGCCGAGACCCGACCACATTCGATCGAGTTCTTCGACTGCAACGGTCAATTCCTTCTTAAGGAGGTCAGTCGGCAGGTGATTGCCACGCTTGATCGACTCGGCGCGTTCTTTCGGTCCGCCTGGATAGGTCGAGGCTTTACCATTCTCAAGAGCCTCGTCGGTCATCCGGACCAGGGCTCTCCCTACGTACGCCAGGTGGGTGATGAGATTGGCTCGTGACCAGGTCGGAAGCAGCGATGGTGCCTGGACGGACTCGTGTGTCAACCCTTCGAGCTGATCGAGCAAGTGCCCGTTAGCGCGCTTGAGCAACTGCACCGCCGCTGGTGCATCCGCTGCAAGCAGATCGGGTGTCCGATTCACTGTTCAGGTCCTCCGTTACTGCACTATTCGACTGTGGCTGGCGAAACTTGAGCGAAAGTAGCCCTCTGTAGTGAGATTTCGGCACAAAGTACGCGATGATGGGTCTATGAAGACTTCACGAATTATTTTGGGGGCGGCGGCCGCAGCGGGCGCTGCCCATCTGGCCGCAGCATCGGCGGCGAGAAAACTCGATCAACAGGCCGACCCATATCAACTCGAGGAGCTTCTGCACCCGGTGCCGGGGGTCGTTACATGGATCGAGCGGAGCGACGGGACACGGCTTCGATCCGCCCAGGCGGGGAGTGGTCCGGTGGTAGTGCTCGCCCACGGATACGCATTGACGTCGATGAGTTGGAACCTGGTGGCCGAACAACTCGTCTCGACCGGCCATCGTGTGATCAGCTTTGACCAGCGCGGCCACGGCGAGTCGACGATCGGCACTGACGGGATCAGTTCCGTGGTCATGGCCGAAGACTATCGAGCGGTGCTTGACCACTACGACGTCTCGGATGGTGTTCTCGTCGGTCATTCGATGGGATCGTTTGTGGCGCTGAAGTATTTGATCGATCATCCGGAACACGCGAGAGATCATCTTCGCGGTGTTGTGCTCGTCTCGCCGATCCACGGCGGATTAGGGCGAGATCCCCTTGGCCGGGCCCGGACCAAGTTCATGAAGTATCCGCTTGCCGCGACCGTGTTGTCGAACCGGATCTACGGGCGGGTCGCATTGAGCGACGCGTTCGGGACGCCGTCCCCTTCTTTGGTCGACGCCTTGCAAGCCGAAGTCGGGACCGCCGACTACGCGGAGATCCACCCGGCAATCGACATGATGGTGGAAGAGGACCTGGCGCCTCAGTTGGCCGAAATTGAATTACCGGTTTCGGTCATAGTCGGCAGCGAGGATCGAACCAGTCCACCGACCCAAGCCCGCCTCATTGCCTCGAACCTCCTGCACGCCGAACTGGTTTGGTTGGAGGGGCGTGGCCATATGCTTGCTTGGGAGGCGGTCGACGAAATTGTCCGACGCGTTGATGAAAGAATTCTTGTTCGCTGATGGAACACCAGTCTCGAGGTGGTTGTTGAACCGTCTACGAACCGCACGTGACGGTCGACCAGAGAGGGACCTCGTATGTTCGGAAACAAGAAAAAGACCATGATTGATCCTGCAACGGCAATACCCGGCCACGATGAGGCGATGCCAGTGCCAGCCGAACATTTCGTGCATGGACGGCCAATCCAAGGCCCGTTCCCCGAAACCATCGAGACCGTCGTTGTTGCGATGGGATGTTTCTGGGGTGCGGAGCGAATCTTCTGGCAATTAGACGGCGTTTATACGACCGCTGTGGGGTATGCGGGTGGTTATTCGCCCAATCCCACGTATCGAGAAGTGTGCTCTGGCCAGACCGGTCATACCGAGGTGGTATTGGTTGCGTACGATCCGGGCCAGGTCAGCTTTGAAGCGATTCTGAAAGCCTTTTGGGAAGGTCATGATCCGACTCAAGGGATGCGACAGGGCAACGACGTCGGTACCCAATACCGGTCGGCTATCTACGCCACAGATGAAGAGGCGCTGGCCGTCGTCGAAGCGTCCCGTGATCGGTATCAGGCCGAGCTAACCGCCTCCGGCTACGGAGCGATCACGACCGAAATCGGAATTGCTGGTCCGTTCTATTACGCCGAGGATTACCATCAGCAATACCTGGCCAAGAATGTCAACGGTTACTGCGGCATTGGCGGGACCGGCGTGTCCTGCCCGACCGGATTGGCTGCCAGCTAACCGTTCGTGATGAGATCGACCGTGTAGTCGATGAGGAATTGCTGATTGAAGTCGTCCGGCAGTTCAACGGCTATATCGGGGGTCAGGCCCGTGATTCCATAGTTATTTCCGTCCGGCGTCACCCACCGGGCAATCGTCACCTTCAGGGCTCCTCCGTTGCTCAGAAGGAACTGGCGCTGGACTGTGTTCTTGCCGAAGCTGTTCTCACCGACGACCGTCGCTCGACCCGTATCCTGGAGAGCGCCGGCCACTACCTCAGAGGCAGAGGCGCTACCGCGGTTGATGAGCACGTAGACCTTGACGGAATCCTCGGTGGCCACCCCACCTGGTATCGCTGCGAACTCAACGGTCTGATCTGGAGCCTGCGTCGAAAGGATCAACCCGTCACCGATGAATTCTGAGGCGATCTCAACGGAGGCATCGAGGAGGCCACCCGGGTTGTATTGAAGGTCGAGAATGATGTTCTCGGCGCCGGCGTCAAGGAGTTTAACCAGTCCGTCGTGGACGAGATCGGGGCTGGTGGCCGTGAACTGGGCCAGACTCAAATACCCGATCGTTTCGGTGAGCATGTCCGCTTCGACGATCGGTACGATGATCGGGGCTCGCTCGATCGTCACTTCGATGATCTCTCCGGCACGCTCGACCCCGAGGAGCACTTCCGAGCCGGCCGGTCCGCGCACTTTGAGGACTACCTCATCCACCGACTGACCTTCAACGTCCTCTCCATTGACGACAACGATGAAATCGCCTGGCTTGATTCCGGCAGCCTCGGCCGGGCTTCCCTCAAGGGGCGTGACTATTTCGAGCTTGCACGTAGCGCTCAGTTCGTTGCAGAGGACGTCGGTCTCGTCGTCTGGAGTCAGGTTGGTGCCTCGAACGAGGGCTCCGATTCCCTCGATCTGGCCAGAGTTGGAGCTGCGGAATGCTTCAAGGGCTTCGGGGGGTAGGTAGGTCGAGTTCGGGTCTTCAAGAGCAAAATCCATCAACCCCCTGACGGCCGCTTCAACCAGGGCGTCTTCGGGTAAGCGCTCGTTGGCGTCTTCGGCGAAAAGCGAGCAGAACTCGGCGAAGTCGGCCGTCGGTGCCGCACAGCTGACCTGGGTGGGGGTAGTGGTGGTTGTCTCTTCGGCGTTGCTGGCATAAGCCTCAAGGCCCTCGATGGCCCCTTGGGCGAGAACGGCGGGGTCGAGTTCGTCGACGAAGCTGGTCGTCAGAATGTCATAGGCCTCGCAGAACAGGCCGAACTGTTCGCTCTCGTTGTCGCAGTCCGTAATCACAAGATTGGACGGGGCCGTGGTGTCGGTCGGCGCAGTAGTAGCCGGAGAAGGTTCCGCGGTCGAGGTGGTAGGTGCCAATGTCGTTGGAGAGGTACTCGCAGACGGGGCAGACTCGTTTCCGACGCAAGCTGTCGCGACGATCGCCAGGAGAACGATTAGTGAAGTCATTCGATGCATAGAGGTATTCAACCCGATGTGGGGAATTATCTGGTATCTATTCGGGCGTCACCCGGAAATGGCTCGAAGCGACGGCGACGTTGGCGCAGCTTCGCCGGCTAACCGTTGAACGTGTCGCAGAGATTCAGGTCGCCGGAGTTGTAGCCCTTCAGAAACCAGTCGACCCGCTGCTGAGCTGATCCGTGGGTCCATTGCTCGGGATCGATCCGGCCGGTTGACGCCTGCTGGATCCGGTCATCGCCAACTGCCTCGGCTGCGGCGATGCCCTCCTCAAGGTCACCAATCTCTAACTCAATGGATCCGACATCGTCAGTCAACTGGTTCGCATCGCGGGCCCAAATCCCTGCAAAACAGTCGGCTTGGAGTTCCATCGCGATCGAGTATTGGTTCGCATTCGCAGGGTCGTTCTGTTGCGCGGTGCGGACGGCGTCGTTGATGCCTTCGAGGGTCTGGACGTGGTGGCCGACCTCGTGGGCGATGACATAGGCTTGTGCGAAGTCTCCCGGCGCTCCGAACTGGTTGCTGAGCGTATCGAAGAATCCCAGATCCAGGTACATCGTCTGATCAAGAGGACAGTAGTGCGGGCCGACCCTTGCGTCGGCGCCGCCGCAGCCCGAGTTCGTGAACCCATCGAAGATGACCAACTTGGTCGGTGTGTAGGTTTCTCCGGCTGCCGCGTAGCGGCGCGTCCAGATGTCCTGCGTGTTGTCGGTGAGTGCGCACATGAATTGAATCTGCTGCGAACTGTTCTCGGCACAATTGACAGGAGTGGCCGTCGGCGTTTGGTCCGGGACGACGCTGGGGTTCAGTGCCCCGCTATCGGTCCCCCCACCTCCACTCATGCAGACGCTGACGACAATGATGAGGATAAGGATGGGCAGGCTCAGCTTGCCGACCGGCAGGCCGCCCCCGCCGCCTGAAGAGGATCCACCGGTCGGGAACCCGAAGGTGCCGCCTCGCTTGGTGGTCTGTTGCCCTCGCCGGTTCTCTACATACCTACCCGACGTTGGTTTCCATTTGACCATGTCAGCTGTCCTTCGACCCGGTGAAGTGGACTTGAATAGGTGAATCGATGTCGGGATGGAGGGAGCGATGCACGGTGCATGTGTGGGCGGCCCGCTCGAAAAGACGAGCAATCTTGGGGTCCTCCTCGATGGCAACCTTGATCTCAACCGCCAGCTTCACGATCCGTTTGGGATCGACTCCCAGTTCCTTGTTGACCGTGATAGTGATGGCTTCGAGCGGTACGTCGTGGCGCTCGGCGATCGTGGCGAGCGACGAACTGATACACGAACCGAGCGCCGCACCGACCAGGTCCGTTGAGGAGAAGGTGCTGCCTCCACCGCCGAATTCTGGCGAAACATCGGTATGAATGATGGTTCCGGTTTTTTCATCGACGATCTGGGTGACACCCTGGCCGATTGGTCGACTTGTAGTTGAACTCATGTGATGACTTTACCCGTCGAGCAGCAAGTCGAAACCCCGGTCGAGAACATCCGATACCGACGTCCGTCGTTTAGTCCATGCTCCGTTTCATGATCTCATAAATACGCTCGACCGACGGGATAGTCCGATCTTCAAGATTCTCGGTCGATGGAAGGGGGATATACGGTGTCGAGATGTGGATCACCGGACCATCGAGGTTCCAAAATGCCTCTTCGCTGACGAGCGAAGCGTTCGAAAAGCAGTAATGCGCCGAGGTTGTAGGCGTCGAGCTGTTCAAGAACGCGCGCCAGCCGATAGGAGCGCAGTCGTTCCTAGTGGACGCGCTCTTCCGGGTCGACTGACATGGTGCCGGGACCCGAGGTTGTTGCAACCGGGAAGTTCCTCATGACTGTTCTCCAGGTACGATGCGATCGTTCGCACGACTCAGGCCAGCGAAGCAGAATTGATGATGAGACAGCGGATGGGGACAAGATGAAGTACGACGTTGCCGTGATCGGCGCGGGCATAGTCGGGCTCGCTTCGGCGAACGCCATTACCGCCCGTTTCCCCGGTGCGTCCGTGGTCGTTATCGACAAGGAGGCCACGGTCGGGTTCCATCAGACCGGGCACAACAGCGGCGTTCTGCACTCTGGTCTTTATTACAAGCCGGGCTCGCTCAAAGCCGATCTCTGCGTACGAGGCCAGCGCGCCATGGCGGAATTCTGCATCTCAGAAGGGCTGCCATTCAAACGGTCGGGCAAGCTCGTAGTTGCCACCGAACCATCCCAGCTTCCCGCCATGGAAGAGCTCCTGGCCAGGGGCGCGGCCAACGGTCTCGAGGGATTACGACGAATCGACCGCGACGAAATCAAAGAGTTCGAACCTCATTGTGGCGGGATCGCCGCGCTCCAGGTTCCCGAGGCGGGTGTCGCCGACTACGGGGCCGTGGCAGTCCGGCTGGCCGAGAAACTAACGGGTGACATCCGACTTGGCCACGGCGCCGAGAGCATCCAATCGCGGCCGGGTGGGGTCACAATAGGTACGTCCCAAGGCGCCATTGAGGCAAAGACCATGATTGCGTGTGCCGGCCTCCACGCCGATCGGATCGCGGCGCTGGCGGGCCTCGATTCACCGGGCCGGGTCGTACCGTTTCGAGGTGAGTACTACCAGCTCACTGAGGAAGCCTCGTCGCTTGTCAACGCGCTCATCTATCCAGTTCCTGACCCGCGCTTTCCGTGGCTTGGTGTGCATTTCACGCGCCGGGTCGATGGGAGGGTCGAAGTCGGTCCCAATGCTGTCCTGGCCATGGGTCGGGAGCATTATCGGGGGGTCCGGCCCGAGTTCGGTGAGCTGGCGCGAACGTTTGGCTACGGAGGGTTCTTGAAGTTGGCCGCCAAGTACTGGAAGACTGGCACGATGGAGGTCTGGCGCTCGGCTCGCCGATCGACCTACGCCAAGACGGCCACCAAGTTGGTACCGGAGATCCGCGACGAGCATCTTGAACGGGGTGGCGCCGGTGTGCGCGCCCAGATCGTTATGCCGGATGGCAGCCTCCAGGACGACTTTTCGATGGTAAAAACCGATAATGCCATCCACGTTTTGAACGCTCCCAGCCCGGCCGCCACCAGCTCACTGGCCATCGGCGCCCACATCGCCAATCTGATGGACGACCTCCTCACGTAACGCCGTGAACTCTTTGCACGTTGGCAGAACGGCGACCCGTTGTGCTGAAGTACCGACGGCGCAACAGCAAAGGGCGAGAGTGTGGTTGCGGGGTTGGCGTGGCGGACCTGCAGGGGATCTTCCGAACGACCTATGATGCTCGACGAAGCAGGCAAAGCCTGCGAATGGGTGTCATGGGATCATGACCTACGGCTACGGCTTTCCGCAGCGAGGTCCCGAGGATAACTGTGAGGTGAATGACGTGCAACGCCAGGCCGTCGCCGGGGTCATCGCGTACCTCGATCGATATACGAAGTGAACGAGCGCGTCCCGGGCGGACTTCGGGTCCTGATGTTCGTGCTGTTCCTGGCGCGGTTTGCTGGGGCCGGGTTGGTTGCGGTCGTGGCATTCCAAACATACGAGATCACTGGCCGGGAGCTCGACCTGGGGTTGTTAGGTCTTGCCCAGTTCCTACCAGTCTTCTTTCTGTCACCGTTCACCGGGGCACTTGCCGACCGGTTCGACCGCCGCAAAGTGTTCGCGGTCGGCCTTGGGTTAGAAATAGCAGTTTCGCTCGGGATGGCCTGGTTGTCACTACGAGGGCTGACGACGGCCACGCCGATCCTTGTTCTAATGGTCGTGTATGGGATCTCGCGGGCTGTCGAAGCCCCGGCCAGCCGATCGCTCCCGATCGACCTGTCACCGTCCCACATGGTCAATCGGGTCGTCGCACTGAAGACGTCGACTTCGCTGGTTGGCACGATTCTCGGGCCCTTGATCGGGGCGTATTTGTATTCGCGGGCTGAGCACTTCCCCTATTGGTTCATGGCAGTCATGTCGTTTTTCGCGATACTGGCGCTTACCAAGGTCCCCCGGTCTCCAGTGGCGGCGATGCGGAGGGCAGTCGGGGCCCTCGACAACGTCCGGCAAGCGTTCGACGGGCTGCGCTTCATCAAGAATTCCCGTCTCGTCCGATCCGTCATCACGCTTGATCTGTTCGCCGTACTGCTCGGAGGGGCGGTGGCGCTCCTTCCCGCCATTGCCGAGCAGCGACTCGGAGTAGGGGCGGTCGGCTACGGCTGGCTACGTGCCGCGATCGGCATCGGGGCGTTTCTGACCTCAACGGCGTTGGTCATTCGGCCGATGCACCGCCATGCCGGACGTAAAATGCTGGTGGCGGTCGCCGTCTTCGGACTCATGACCATTGTTCTCGGATTGACCACGAACTTTGCCGTCGCGTTTGTGGCGCTGGTGGTCATGGCCGGAGCCGACGCCATCAGTGTGCTCGTGCGGTCGGCGCTCGTGCCGTTGGCGACGCCGCCCGAGATGCGGGGCCGGGTGCTCGCCGTTGAAAATGTCTTTATCGGTGGCTCCAATGAACTCGGGGCGGTCGAGTCCGGCCTGGTAGGTGAATGGCTCGGCGCCTCGTTGGCAATCATCACTGGGGGTATCGGTACCTTGTTTGTCGTAGGGCTCTGGTGGAGGTTCTTCCCGTCGTTACGTCAGGTCGACCGGATCGAAGATGTCCGACCGGCCCAACCGGTCGCCGACACCTAGGCCCTTGCCCCACTAGGGTCCAATCGATTACAGCGCGAGTCAACTTGAAGGCGGTGTGATGGCAGATCCGAGAATTGGAGCCGCCGTATCTCACTGGACGCCTCGTTGTGTGGACCGACGCGATCGGGAGGGACGGCGTGAGCAGATTCGACACCAAGTTCATGATCGTCGACGGGACCACCGAGTCGCTTGACGAGTTCTCTCGGGATCGACAAGCGTTCATCAGCCAACGGGTACAGGTGGCAGCCGGGTCAGGAAGCCCGGTCGCTCGTGGGGGACCGCTTTCTCCGGAGGAACAGCGAGCGCTCACAGAACTCGACGTCGGGACCTTGGATGAGATGGGCTCCCACCCCTACATGATTCCCCATTTCGCCAGGGCGGTTGAAGTGGATTTCGCCGGGATACCTTTCCCTGATTTTGATCCCGCCTACCAGGAGGCGGTCACTCCGCACAGCTACCCAAACTTCGCAGCCTGACAGAGATGGACACCCGGGAAAGCGCCCTCATCGTTCCGGTGCCTGCGGCCGAACCGGCAGTAGGAGTGCTCCGCGAGGAGCTTGATGCGTCGGCGCCGCTCGGTGTCCCCGCCCACATCACCATCCTGTACCCGTTCATGTCGCCTGAGCTTCTCAACCATGCGGTCATCGATGACCTGACAACGATGTTCTCCCAGGTTGCTCGCTTCGACTTCGCCCTGACATCAGTTGGGTGGTTCGATACCGAGATCGTGTATCTGGCCCCACGACCCGAGGCAGCCTTCAAACGACTCACTGCCCTCGTAACCGAGCGCTGGCCGGACTGGCCACCCTACGGAGGGCAACACCCCGATCCCACCCCGCACCTCACCGTGGGAGATAGCGAGGACTATGCGTCGATGGTCGCGGCCGCCGCCGCAGTCGGACCTTTGCTGCCGGTTGCAAGCTCCGTGGCGGCAATCGACCTCATCGTCGGGGACGTCACACCCGGTTCGTGGACTCGAATTGCGAGTTTCCCCCTCGACACTAACCGTCCAGTCAACCACCGGGCATAGGTCTCAAGCGCGCTGCGGCGTTTGGGTGCCCGCCATCCGGCCTCCGGGTGCTCCAGTCGCTGAGGCAACGCTGAGGTTTTCCCTGGATAGGCCTATGGCGATCGTCAGCGGATAGGTGGCTTCGAACGTGATCGTCTCAGAGTTGAAGGAACGCTCCGTCGTGATCGGCACGGAGTCCTCACCGACCAGCTCCCCATTCACATACAACGCAAACCAATTGTCTGCCCACACTTCGGCGACGAAGGTCGAGTTGGCGCGCGCCTGCTGCCGACTCCGCGGGGGCCGAGTCCGGCTCGGGTGCCTCCTCGTCGTCGGCCATGGTGGTCTGAGTGGAGGTGGTCGTCGCTGCTGGTGGTTCGTCCGATACGGCGTCGTCGTTGGATCCGCACGCAGTCGCGAGCAATGCGAGCATCAGGGTGAGCGCCAGGAGTGAGGTCGTTTTTGGAATGATGAAGGTTGCCGTGTTGACATCTTGGCCATCGAAGCTGTGAGAAACCTTAGAACATTCGCAGGATCGGCAAAGGAACGCTATCGGTAGCTACTCCTCGCCGATGTCTTCGTTCCAGATCGTCGGTTGTGCTGAGATGAAGCTCGTCATGAGGTCAACGCATTCGGTTAGATCGAGTACCTCGACCCGCACCCCGCGGTCCCGTAGCAGATCCTCGGCGCCCATAAACGTCCGGTTTTCGCCAACCACGACGTGAGGTATTTCATAGAGCAAGATTGCCCCTGAGCACATGTGGCAGGGCGAAAGTGTCGTGTAGATGGTGGCGCGCCGGTACTCCGCAGCAGTAAGTCGCCCGGCGTTTTCGAGTGCATCCATCTCTCCGTGCAGAATCGGAGATCCTTTCTGGATCCGCTGGTTACGGCCCCTACCCACGATCTCGCCGTCGACCACGAGCACTGACCCGATCGGGATGCCACCCTCATTCGCCCCGGCCGCAGCCTGGTCGATGGCCGCCTGCATAAATCTGTTCATCGTTCGATGGGGTAGCCGACGGTGGACCCCCATTCGGTCCAGGAACCGGCGTAGACCCGGACATTGGATCGGTCGGCGAGGCGGGTCATGACAAACAGGCTAACCATGCCCGATGCGACAGTAGGCAATATGTCATGATGTCGTCTCTCCTTACTGTTCGAACTCAGCAGTGACCGCGCTAGCCGACCGGAAGGTTCCGGATTCGCTCCATGCCGAACTTCCTCCATCGAGCACGGACATTCGTCCTACCGATACTTGAGGCCGGTGCCGGTATTGAACAAAACAACCCGATCGTCTGGTGTCAGCCAGCTGTTTTGCTGCAGTTGAAGATATGCCGCCCACACGGCGCCACCTTCAGGGCAGATGTCGATACCGGTTGCGGCGGCCAGCGCCGAAGTATGGGTCTTCATATCGGTTTCGGTCACGGCAACGGCAGTGCCATTGGTTTCGCGCAAGGCCTCCAGGCAGATGAAGCCACCGATCGGGCCGGGTACCCGTAGCCCGAAGGCTGAGGTCACTGGGTCGGGCCACGTCTCGGTGTATTTGTCTCCGGCCTCGAATGCTTTTACTACTGGAGCACAGCCAGCGGTTTGCACCGACACGAGGCGGGGGCGTTCGGATCCGATCCACCCCATCGCTTGCATCTCGTTCCAGGCCTTCCACATCCCGACGAGTCCGGTTCCTCCGCCAGTTGGATAGACAACGACGTCCGGCAACAAACCATCGAACTGTTCGTACAGTTCGTATCCCATCGTCTTTTTGCCCTCGACCCGATACGGTTCCTTGAGCGTGGAGATGTCGAAGTCGGTTGGATGTTGGTTCTCCGCCAGGAATCGTCCGGCATCTGAGATGGTCCCGTCGACCAGGTGGACTTTTGCTCCGTAATGGTTGCACTCGTCGATGAACGCCCGAGGGGTGTCGGCCGGCATTGCAACCACTACGGGTACTCCGGCCGCCGCCCCGTATGCCGCCAGGGCTCCGGCTGCATTCCCGGCGGAAGGCGCGACGAGTCGACCAGCTCCTAATGCGACAGCGGCCGATACGGCCATAGACATACCGCGCGACTTGAAAGATCCGGTCGGATTACGCGACTCGTCTTTCACCCACACATTGTTGGCGACCTCGATCAGTGGGGTCCAGCCTTCCACGAGCGTGAATGCGTCGGCTGGTCGGATCGGCAGCGCAGCTCCGTAGCGCCACATCGACTGGATGGACTTGTCGATTACTTCTGCTGGCGACTTGGTCCCTAGCTCAAGGTCCACCCGCAGGGGCATTCCGCAGGAAGAGCACACGGTGGCGAGGTGGTGGGGGTCTGTTTGGGTACCGCAATCGAAACAGGTGAGCGTGGTGACGTTCGAAGCAAGTGGCATGTCTCCAAGCTAATCGTCGCTACGCACACCCGCCCGCCGGTTGTCGGCTGCGGAGCCGTATGAATCGGACACTTGCCACTTGCCGCGAAATGGGCTGACCAATGGAACTTCCCCGACTACGACCCCGACCTCGACGCCTTTGAGGTCAGCGTGAAACGGCTGCGGACCTTGTGTGACGATATCGGGCGGCACCCGGCTGAGATCGAGATCTCGGCCCAGTTCCGGAATGACAACCTCGCCGAGCTCCCGGCCCTCATCGCCGGGTACGCAGCGGCGGGGGCCGATCACGTCCTCGTGAGCTTCTCGCCACCGGGCGATCCGACCTTCCCGGTCAAAGTAGCCGATTACCTGGGTGGCCTTCGTAGCTGATCCGTCTTAATGTCGGTACCTGGTTGCGTGTATTGTGTTAACCGTGACAACTCTTCCGATCGTAATCCAGGGCGGCATGGGCGTCGGCGTCTCTGGCTGGCGCCTGGCGAATGCCGTCTCATCGTGCGGGCAACTCGGCGTGGTTTCGGGGACCGCCCTCGATGCGGTTCTTGTCAGGCGTCTCCAACTGGGTGACGTTGGGGGCCATGTACGAAGAGCCCTCAAAGCGTTCCCGTTGCCGGACGCGGCTGAGCGGATTCTCGATAAGTATTTTGTAGAGGGTGGCAAACCCACCGATCGGCCATTTCGTGGAAAACCGATGGCCACGGTCAATCGTATTCGGAGCGCGCTCGAGCTGGTGACAGCTGCCAACTTCGTCGAGGTGTTTCTTGCCAAAGAAGGTCACAAGAATCCGGTCGGCGTCAACTATCTCGAGAAGATTCAGGTGGAGACTCTTGGCTCGATCTACGGCGCAATGCTGGCGGGCGTCGATTACGTCCTGATGGGAGCTGGAATCCCGAAGGCGATTCCTGCCGTGCTCACCCGATTCGCCGAAGGCGAACCGTCCGACCTGGCACTCGATGTCAAGGATGCAACAAAGAAGCACTTCACCCGCTTCGACCCGAGGTCATTCTTCGAGAGTGATCCGCCCCGCCTTCAGCGCCCGAAGTTCCTTGCCATTGTTGCTTCGCATGTCTTGGCGACGATGCTGTCGAGGGCTGAGGTTCCGCCCGATGGATTCGTTGTCGAGGGACCGACTGCTGGGGGTCACAACGCCCCGCCTCGGGCAAAGGGCAAGACCGAGACCGGCGAGCCGCTCTATGGTCCACGCGACGAAGTCGATTTGGCCGTCTTGACGGCGATCGGCAAGCCTTTTTGGCTAGCCGGATCTCAAGCGTCTCCGGAAGCGGTGCAGGACGCGCTCGAACAAGGAGCGGCTGGCGTCCAGGTGGGAACCGCGTTTGCCTTCTGCGCCGAGTCGGATATGCGGGAAGATCTGAAAGCTGATGTTCTCAAGGGCAGTGCCGCAGGCGAAGTGAAAGTGTTCACGGATCCGGAAGCGTCGCCAACCGGATTTCCGTTCAAGATCATTCAGATGGAGGGCACCCTTTCGGATCGGGTGATGTACGAGAAACGGGAACGCATATGCGACCTCGGATACCTTCGCACCCCGTTTGAGAACGCTGAAGGCAAGGTGAAGTGGCGCTGCCCCGCCGAACCCGTGCTCGATTTTACGAAGAAAGGCGGGATTCTTGAGGAGACGAACAACCGCCAGTGCTTGTGCAACTCGCTGATGGCAAATATCGGTTTAGCCCAACTCCACGACGGTCAGGAACAAGAAGTGCTGATGACCGCCGGAGATGACGCGGCATTTGTGGCGAGATTCCTAACGCCTGGCAAAGACTCGTATTCAGCTGCGGACGTCATTGCTAATTTGCTCGCCAAGGTCTGATGCGCCCGCCGCACCGCGGTGGCGATCCTCCCGGTTCTAGTCGTGGTTCCGCTCGGCGAGGTCGTTTCTCGGCGTCTCAACGCTCAAACCATCGGGCGCGTGGTGTTGGCTTGACTCGCTTTTTCGTCAGTGGCGCTCGTGGTGGCGGCGTTGAACTAAATCAAGCGTCGATGTGGTCAGGGAGCCCCGACAGGTCTTCCAAAAGCTTGGGCAGTTGCTCCGAGGGCAAGGACTCCCAGACCGCCGCTGCTACCGAGTTTGTCTCGTCTTCGATCGTCTGGCGAGCCTGGCGACCATCGTCGGTCATGTCTCCTTCGGCGTCGAGGAACCCGTGATCGACTAACCCTTGGAGGGGGTGTTCGTGGTGGGTTCCTTCGAGCTTTCGCCAGGCAGCGTCGAGACGAGCTGCCTCCCCCGCTGAAAGTCCGGCCGCGTCGATCACCACGGTGTGGGAGTCGGCTCGGAGGTAGCGAAGAGCAGTCAGGAGATGATGGATGAGGTAGGGGTCGGAATCGTCGGGCCGCGGCAGGTCAGCAAACGCGCGGGTCAGAGCGAAGGCCGATCCTTGATAGCGGTCAGCCACGCCGTCCACCGCAGTGCTGAGCGGCTGGATCAAGTCCGGGATGGCTGGTTGGCCGCCCCACAGTTCTTCGATGAGACTCGATTGGAGGGCCGTGAGCCGCCGAGCTAACTCCTCGCCACGATGGCGGGGGGTCAGCGAGCCGTCCAGGAGGCCCTCGTCTATGGCGGCGGCGACCGACTCTTCGGTCGTTACGGGTAGCGCGTAGCGGTGCAGGCGATCGAGGATGGCGCGACTCTGGGTTCCCGCGAGGAAGAACGGACGCAAATTGATGAGCAAGCCGGGCCGGGCCAGGCCAGAGTCGGAGCGCCAGGTCTCAATGGCAGGGCCGTGGAAGGTCCGCATCTGTCGATGAACCGCCAGTACCAATCGGTCGACGTGCGGGGCGACTTCTGTTGTGAACTGGGACAAGGGATGCATATACCCATCCTGGCACGGACGGGTGCCCGCTGGGTCCGTCCCGCAGCCGAGAACTGGGGCGAAGTGGTGAACTCGTTGTCAGCGAGCAAAAAGAATGGGGCCGGACGAATGTCCGACCCCATTCTTCACGCACGTTGGTCTGGCTGGTTAGGCCAGGTACTTCTCTAAATCGGCTCCGGTGTTGTCGTCCCCGGCGATAAAGGCCTCCACATTGGTGTGGGCCTGCTCGTCGGTGTACTGGATCGAAGGGCTCTTCATGAAGTATGAAGAAGCCGCCAGCAAGGGACCGCCGACTCCACGATCGAGAGCGATCTTGGCGCAGCGAACCGCGTCGATAACCACGCCGGCCGAGTTGGGGGAGTCCCAAACTTCGAGCTTGAGTTCGATGTTCAAAGGCACGTCGCCGAAGGATTTTCCCTCGAGCCGGATGTATGCCCACTTGCGGTCGGTGAGCCATGGCACGTGATCGGATGGGCCGATATGGACGTCGTCTTTGGCGATCCCGTGTTCGATCTGTGACGTCACCGCTTGCGTCTTCGAGATCTTCTTGGATTCGAGACGCTCACGCTCGAGCATGTTTTTGAAGTCCATGTTGCCGCCAACGTTCAGCTGGCTGGTGCGCTCAACCTTGACGCCCCGGTCCTCGAACAAACGAGTCAGCACCCGGTGGACGATGGTGGCGCCAACCTGGCTTTTGATGTCGTCCCCAACGATCGGGAGCCCGGCATCGGCAAACTTCTTCGCCCATACTGGATCGGAAGCGATAAATGCCGGGATGCAGTTCACGAAGGCGACGCCCGCGTCGATGGCGGCTTGAGCGTAAAAGCGACTCGCTTCCTCGGAACCGACCGGCAGGTAGGACACGAGGACGTCGGCGTTGGCGGCTTTGAGGGCAGCTACAACATCGACTGGTGCGGCTGCCGACTCTTCGACTGTCGCCAGGTAGTACTTGCCGAGTCCGTCGAGCGTTGGCCCGCGCTGAACTTCAACATCGAGCTGGGAAACGTCGGCGAACTGGATCGTGTTGTTCTCACCGGCCCACATTGCCTTGGAAAGATCAACGCCGACCTTGTTGCTATCGACGTCAAAAGCGGCGACGAACTCGATGTCCGAGATGTGGTATCCACCGAGATCCACGTGCATAAGTCCCGGGATGTCGTCTGTGGAGACGGCGTCGCGGTAGTACTCGATGCCCTGGATAAGTGAGTTGGCGCAGTTCCCGACGCCCGCTATCGCTACACGAACTTTGCTCGTCATGATGTTCCCTTCGTTTCTTGCATTATTAAACTTTCGACCCATTCGACATCGCGCTGCATGGAGTCAGCCCGATGCTCAATCTCTGCCTTGGCGTATACCGAACGAGTCGTCTCGGCAATGCTCGCCCTGGCTGCGGTAATCCGGTCTTTCAAAATTTCTGCTCGTTTAGCCAACACCGCTACCCGGTCCTGCCCTGAGAGCAGATCGAGGAACGTCATTCGAACTCGGAATCCGCTCGTGTTGTCGACGGTGTCCATGTCGCCGAGCTGGGCGATGAGCAGGTCACGGCCGATCTCAGTGATCCGGTACTGCTTGCGACCTTTTTTGTCTTTGATATCGGAGACTTCGACGGCGTCAGCTGCTTTCAAGCGCCGAAGGGCCGGGTACACAGACCCGAACGACACGCGCCAAAAGCCCATATCGATGAGTCGACGATGCAAGCCGTAGCCGTGGGCATCGCCTTCAGTTAGGAGTCCAAGTATCGCTGTTTCAATCATATATCGATCCGATATAGCGAGTATATCGAATCGATATACCAATCCCAATCCGATGGACCGATTTCTTCAGGAGGTTCAGGAAACGGAGGAGGCCCAACCGATGACAAGAAGGGCGAAGATCAGGGTGGTGCTTGCGAAAACCAGACCTACCGGGGGTGGTGGGTGCTCACCATCCAATAGGCTGATGTTGCAGAAGTTCCTCCGGCTAGCGCCGCGCCGACGACGTACGGTATGCCGCCCGCAGGGTCACGTGTCGTGCAGTCGCCGATGCATCTGCTGATCACGATCGCGCCAATGAACGCGAGGACAAACCCGGCCAGGGCGGTGATCACGGTGAGCCCGATCAGCCCGAAGACTTGAAGAGCGCTCTTGCGGTGAAGGTTCTCTGACTCATCCATCGGGCCATTCTTAGCGGTATGCCGGTGGCTCTCAGTAGGGGGTATCCCCGGTTGGGTCGAGGGTCGCCGGCAGCAATCGGCTTCGCGAGGCAGGTCTCGTCGCCTGCCTCCTCGACGGCAATCGATCGCAGTCCTCAGCGAAGCTGAAAAATCATACACAACCGATATTCCCGAGTCGGCCGCCAAGAGCCGGGTGCTAGGGGGCCAGTGCCTGGTCGAGGTCGGCAATGAGGTCAGAGATGTCTTCTAGTCCAACCGAAAGGCGCAGGGTCCCGTCGGTAATACCTGCCACGGCACGGCCCGTCTCCCCGAGTCGTCGGTGTGTGGTCGTGGCCGGGTGGGTGATCAGCGACTTTGCATCTCCGAGATTGTTCGAGATATCCACCAAGCTGAGTCGGTTAATCGTCCGGAATGCGCCTTCTTTCCCGCCTGGCACCTCGAATGTCACGAGCGTACCGCCTCCCGACATCTGCCTCCGAGCGAGTTCGTTCTGGGGATGGCTTTCGAGAAAGGGGTGGAGAACCCGGTCGAGGCGCGTTTCAAGGTGAGATGCGATCTGCAAGGCTGCGTGATGCTGGTGATCGACCCGTAATCGCAGGGTCTCGAGACCCTTGAGGGCGACCCAGGCGTTGAACGGACTCATCGACGGGCCGGTGTGGCGCATAAACGGCTGGAGTCGTTCGGTCACGAATTCGGAGCTGCCGATGATCGCACCCCCGAGCGTTCTACCCTGCCCGTCTATGTGCTTGGTCGTGGAGTAGACCACGACATCGGCACCGAGTTCGAGTGGTTTCTGGTGGATCGGGGTCGCGAACACGTTGTCGACTACGACCGTGGCGCCCCCCTCATGAGCGAGTTTCGAGACGGCTGCGATGTCGACGAGCTCAAGCATGGGGTTGGATGGGGTTTCAAAAAACACCGCTTTGGCAGGTGTCGCCAGCGCAGTCGTCCACTGGTCGAGATCTGATCCGTCGACGAAGTCAGTGTGAACGCCGAAGCGCGGTAGCAACTCGGCCAGGATGACCGAGCACGATCCAAACAGCCCGCGAGCTGCGACGATCCGGTCGCCGCTCTCGACGAGGGCGAGGAGGGCGTTGAATACGGCGGCCATGCCACTGGCGGTCGCCCAGCATGCTTCGCCTCCCTCGAGAAGACGCAAACGTTCCTCGAACGTGCGGATAGTGGGATTCCCATATCGGGAGTAGATGAAGCGATCGGTTTCGCCGGTGAATGCGGCTTCGGCGGCTTCAGCGCTTTCGTAAACGTATCCGGACGTGAGAAATAGTGCTTCGGAGGTTTCTTCGAATCGGGTCCGGTCAGTTCCGCCGCGAACTGCGTTTGTGTCGGGTTTCCAGGGATCCATGCTGCCTCGCTAAGGGCTCGGCATGTTATCGGCTTCCCCGCCTCGCGCCACCAGAACCCCCAACGACTGTGCATCCATGGCTGTATAGGTGTCATTGATGCACAGTCGTTCAAGCAAAGAGGGCGGACCGTGGCGGTCCGCCTCCCTGCGAGGGTTTGGTTGGTTGGATTTTCTAGGCGTCGACAGTTTCGTCGACGTGACCTGCTCCGAATCCGGGTCCGCCGGAGCCTCGCCGATGGCCACCTTCCTGGCCACCATGGCGTCCAAACCCACCCCGTCCGAGGGGAGCGTCGCCATTGACCATATCGGTGATGCGCTCTGTCATCTCGGTGAGCTTCTCATCGGCCTGGTCCTGGGTGATCTTCCCGTCGGTTACGGCGGTGCTGAGACGGTCGGTCGCCTCGG
>RCMY010000929.1_pt1 | contig 37906 bp, 37 predicted proteins | sample 2041341 | NCBI WGS metagenome assembly RCMY01 (sample SAMN09708234, study PRJNA481090) | Marine sediment metagenome, whole genome shotgun sequencing project. | reverse complement strand
CATCGCAGAAGAACTGTTGCATGACCCTGCGTGGGGCCGGCCCGGTGAGTGCGAAGGAGGCTTCGATCGACTCCCAATCCACGCTTCCGTCATCACCGCGGTGACCATCGAGGTCGAAGTCGGCACCCAGGAGCGTCGGTAGATCGACGATCACGTCGACGGTGGGTCGTGAGGCCTGCCGGGCACCTGCTGGTTCGCCGTCGTCTGGGTCGGCGGTGGCCATGTTGTCGTCGATCAGGCCGGCGAGGGCGGCCAATTCGACGAGACGATCCATTTTGCGTTGCGCCAGGGTGCGGGGGCCGTTGATGCGGTCGATGGGGTCTGGCGGTGTGAGAAGTCCGGCTTCGAGGATGGCGGTGCCGGCGGCGTCGAGTTCGTATTGGCCTTTGGAGCCGCCGAACAGGCCGCGTTGCGAGGTCAGCGATCGCCGGTCATACGCGGCGTCGAGATCCTCGTCGGTGGCTTCTGGCTGGATACGCCACCGCCAGGTTCTGATCCGGTCGCAGAACACCGACAACTCGACGCCGACCGCAGCGCAAAGGAGATCAGGCAAGGCGTCGGCGAACTCGCCACGGTCGACGTGTTGGGCGAGTCTCATCAGGGCGTCTGCGTGATCGACCGAGATCATTCCTCGAGCGAGTTGGTCTGCGACCAACGGATGCTGCTCGCAGAACCGGACAATTCGGTGCAGCTTGTTTGCTTCGGCTTCGGCGACGCCGGCACCGTGAATCATCTGACGTTGCGGTGTGAGGTAGCCGGCTGACACGTGACCGTCGATCGCGTGGAATTCGACCAGCTGAGCAACAGCTCGGGCTCGGTTGCGCTCTGCCGCTGCAAGCAGCTCTATGGCTTCGAGACCAGCGTTGTAGACATCGCGAATGCTGCGTCGGCAGCCAGTCTTGATAGTGCGTGCTTCCACCAAAGCCATACGAACAACAGTACTCAGGGGGTATGACAGTCAATCCACGAACACCTGTTTGTGTCAGACTCATCGCCAGCGACCTGTTCGAACCGCAGGGCGGCGACTTCGGTCAGACAAGACCGGACTCGACCATCGTTGACCGACCCGACTGGCACCTCACCTCAACCAACGGCACTCGTCTCACCGGTCGCCGGGTCGAGGAGTCGGCACCTGTGGCGGTCCCCTCTTCTAGAGTCAGCCCATGGATCTCCCTGTCAACCCGCCGGTGAGACCCATGTTGGCCAAAGCCGTCGACGGAATTCCCGAGCGAGACGATGTGCTCTTCGAGCCGAAGTGGGATGGGTTCCGGTGCCTCATTTTCAGGGACGGCGACGAGATCGTGCTCGGTTCGCGGAACGAAAAGCCGCTGACCCGATACTTCCCCGAGATGCTCTCGCCGCTCCTGGCTCAGCTCCCCGATCGGTGCGTGATCGACGGCGAGCTGATCGTCGCCACCGACGACAAGCTCGACTTCGATGGTCTTCAGCAACGCATCCATCCGGCGGAGAGCCGGGTGAACATGTTGGCCGAGAAGACGCCGGCGTCGTTTGTTGCTTTCGATCTGCTCGCACTCGGCGACGACGACATGATGAACGCTCCGTTCTCCGAGCGACGGGCCGCCCTGGAATCGATCCTGTCCGACTGCGAGGCACCCCTGTACCTGACCCAGACCACGACCGATCCCGAGCTCGCAGCGGAATGGTTTCGCGTCTTCGAAGGGGCCGGGCTCGACGGTCTGATCGCCAAACCGCTCGGCGATTCCTATGTCGAGAACAAGCGCACCCAGCTCAAGATCAAACACGTCCGGAGCGCCGACTGCGTCGTGGCCGGCTACCGATGGCACAAGGATGGGAACGGCGTCGGCTCGCTGCTCCTCGGTCTCAACAACGCCGATGGTGAGCTGCAATCGGTTGGGGTGTGCGCCAGCTTCACCGCCAAGCGACGCGCCGAGCTGGTCGATGAACTCGAGCCGCTCACCGCCGACGCGCTCGACGAGCATCCGTGGCGGAGTTGGGCCGACGCTGCCGCCCATGAGGAAGGACGCATGCCTGGCGCCCCGAACCGGTGGAGCGGGCAGAAGGACCACTCGTGGGTACCGCTGCGGATCGAACGCGTCGTCGAGGTGAAGTACAACGCGACCCTCAACGGCCGGCTCCGTGAGGTCGGAAGGTTCCTGCGTTGGCGACCGGACAAGGAGCCGCAGCAGTGCACGTTCGACCAGCTCGACGAGCCGGAACCCGTCGGCCTGGGTCTCGTGCTGGGGCAGTGAGCGCACCGGGCTCGTAGCCTGCGGGGATGCCGGCCCTGGGAATGCAGTTCGTGATGTCAGGCGATGACGTCGACAGCCTGCCGGAGTCCGAGGCGGAGGTCGCAATTGTCGGCCGTTCCAATGTGGGCAAGTCGTCGTTGGTCAACGCGCTGTCGGCCCGCAAGCGGCTCGCGCACGTGTCGAACACGCCTGGCCGCACACGCCTGCTGAACCTGTTCACCGTCGACGGCGGCGGTTCGATCATGGACCTACCCGGCTACGGGTATGCAAAGGCGCCGAAGCACATGCGGGCCCAGTGGGGCGCCATGATCGAGTCGTACCTGCTCGAGCGAGAAGGCATCACCATGGTGATGGTTCTGGTCGACGGCGAGGTCGGCCCGACGAAGCTCGACGTGCAGATGCTCGAGTGGCTCCGGGCGAACGGGCTACCGCACACGGTGATCGCGACCAAACACGACAAGGTGAAGTCGTCGCAGCGGGACAAGCAGAAGAAGATCGTTGCCGAAAAGGTCGACCTCGAACCTCGAGACATCGTGTGGGTCAGCGCTCACAAAGGGGTCGGCATCGACCGCCTCCGTGGCCTCATCCTCCATTGGCTCGAACTCTGACCCGACGCAAACCCGGAACGAACCAAACCCGAGGTTCGCGCCATGCATTTCCGGGGGTCACAGCCTCCGGTTCGAGTCAGCCGGCGCCGAGCTGGCCAGCCTTGACCGCATCAGCGACCACGGCCAATGCCAACTCCCAGAACTCCGCAGCAGCGTCACCGACCGGGGCGTTGAACGCCTTGACCTGAGACTGGACGATGCCGTGTTCCTTCCAGCTGGTCCCGCCTGACGAGGCGTTCAACAGAATTGGTTGCAATCGATCGCAGGCATAAGCAAACACCGCCGTCGGCGTCTCCCTCTCTTCGTACTCGTCCCACAGCCCACGGATCTCGTCGGCTTGTCCCGCCGGGAGGAGACCGAAGATCCGCTCGGCGGCCGCCGTCTCCCGTTCGGTCTTGTCCTCGTGCCCGACCGTGTCGTAGGCGAACGTGTCGCCGGCATCGATCTCGACGATGTCGTGCACCAACAGAAGCTTCATGGCATGCAACGGATCGACCTCGACAGCAGCATGTGGTGCCAGGACCATCACCAACATGGCGAGGTGCCACGAGTGTTCGGCGGTGTTCTCCAGTCGAGAGCCATCGACCAGGCGGCTCCGTCTGAGTACCTGCTTCAGCTTGTCGATCTCGAGCAGGAAATCGATGCGTTTGCCGAGGTCGCCGTCGATGGACGTTGCGAGCGAGACGACGCGTTCGTGGTTCACTCCACGACCCTACGCTCCCCGACGACACCGGTCCCCGGTCGACCCCGATCTCGGCATTCAGCCCTCAGAACTGAGGGCCAGGTACCGCAGAACGAGTGGTTGTACGGTTTCGTCATGGCTACTGCGAAGGAACGCATCACGCTCCAGCTCGCCGGGCGCGAGGTGTCGATCTCGAGCCCCCACAAGGTGTTCTTCTCCAAACGGGGAGAGACCAAGCTCGACCTCGTCAACTACTACGTGACGATGGAAGCGCCACTCATGCGCGTCATGCGGGGGCGGCCGACCATGCTGCAACGGTTCCCTGATGGTGCGTCCGGGAAGTCCTTCTTTCAGAAGCGGGTCCCGAAGGGAGCACCGGAGTGGCTGACCCAGACCACCGTCAGCACACCGAACGGCACCGACTCGAACGCCCTCGTGGTGGCCGACATCGCGCACGTCGCATGGGCCGTCAACATGGGCTGCCTCGGCTTCCACCCCTGGCCCTATCTGGCCGCCGAACCTGACATCGCCGACGAGTTGCGCATCGATCTCGACCCGTCTCCCGGCATCGACTTCGACGACATTCGCCGAGCCGCGTTCGACACGAAGGCCCTCCTCGACGAGCTGGCCATCCGCTCCTTCATCAAGACCTCCGGCAATCGCGGCCTTCACATCTACGTGCGCCTGGAACCCACGTGGACCTCCTATGGCGTACGGGCCGGCGCCGTGGCCCTCGCACGTGAGCTCGAACGTCGTCACCCCGACCGGATCACGGCCGCGTGGTGGAAGGAAGAGCGGGGCGAGCGTGTCTTCGTCGACTTCAACCAGAACGCACCACACAAGACCGTGTTCGGAGCCTGGTCGGTCCGCTCCCGAGTTGGAGCCCAGGTTTCGGCGCCGATCTTTTGGGATGAGGTCGAGGACGTCGTGCTCAACGATCTCACGATCGCCACGGTCCCCCAGCGCTTCGCCGACCGTGGCGATCCGTGGGCCGAGATCAACGACGTGCCGCAGTCGCTGCAACCGCTGCTCGACATGAGTGAGACCGACATGGCCAACGGATTGATGGATGCTCCGTGGCCACCCGTGTACCCAAAGATGCCCAACGAGCCGCCACGGGTCGCCCCCAGCCGGGCGAAGGCGGACCCGTCTTGAGCCGCCGGAACATCCGCCATCGGATCATGGGACTCCTTGCCATTTGCGCCGCTCTCAGCCTGGGTGTCGCCGCCTGCAGTTCCGACGTCGAGGCGCTCGACGACACGGCCCTCGGCTCCCCTGGCGACGAAGCGCTCGAAGACACCGATCTCCCTGTGCAGAACGACGACGGCAGTGGCGCCGTCGAGGAAGAGGCCGACCCTGGCGACGTGACCCCGGGCTACACACGACTCACCCCACGCTCGGACCTCGTCTCCCTCGAGCCGGGACTCGTGGAGAAGATCATCGTCGACCCGGACAACGTCCAGCAGCTACTCCTGCACTTCCAGGGCGCATCCGAACCCTGCTCGGGAGTAGCCCTTGGCGTCGAGGAGACCGATACATCGGTGATCGTCGACCTCCAGGTGGGTCTCGATCCGAACGCGGCGGCCATGAGTTGCATCGCGCAGGTCTTCGACTACGAGGTCGTCCTCCGTCTCGACGCACCCCTCGGCGACCGCACCATCAACGTCGTCGGCTGACCGTACGCTGCTCCCCCGATGGGAGCTGGACACGAACACGGAATGACGCACCCGCCCCCGATCGACCATCGGACTCGGCGACTGCTCACGTTCGCTGCCTCGGCCTGCGCCCTCCTCGCCGTCGCCGCAGCACTCCTGACCTGGCCGGCGGACCGCAGCGAGGAAACCTTCAACTTCGGCACCGATCTCAACGCCGGATCGGTCGAACGGGTCTCTGACTGCGCGGAGGACCTCGTACCCGAAGGTGCCCAGGACATCCCATGCGTGTCCCTGCTGGTCCAGATCAACGAGGGCGTCGACGAAGGTCAGTTGTTCGAACTGCCCCCCTTCTTCGAACCGCGTACGACCTTCGCCGTCGGCGACAAGCTGATCCTGGCACGCGTCGAGAGCAACGACGCTCCGTTCAGGTATGCGTTCAGCGACCGCGACCGGTCGGAACCCCTCCTGATGCTGACGCTCCTGTTCGCCGTCACCGTGGTCCTGCTGGGTCGGTTGCGAGGCGCGTCGGCCCTGGCCGGCTTGGCATCGAGCATCTTGATCCTCGGCTTCTACACGCTGCCCGCCCTGCTCGCCGGGCAGTCGGCGCTTGTCATCGCCTGCGTCAGTGCCGCCCTGATTGCGCTGGTTGCGCTCTACACGAGCCACGGCTTCACGCCGATGACCACCGTCGCCGTACTCGGGACGCTGTCGGCGCTGGCCCTCACGGCTGCCCTCGGCGTCCTGGTGATCGAGGTGACCCAACTGAGCGGGTTCGCCACCGAGGAATCGTTCTTCATCGAGGGTGTCGGCGATGTCGATGTCCGTGGCCTGCTCCTGGCCGGCCTTGTCATCGGCGCACTCGGCGCGCTCGATGACATGACCGTCACCCAGGCCTCGGTGGTGTTCGAGCTCCGGCGGGCCAACCCCCGCCAGCCAGCCAACGAGTTGTCCGCCGCAGCCATGCGCGTCGGCCGTGACCACGTCGCCTCCACGGTCAACACCCTCTTCCTGGCCTACGCCGGAGCGTCCCTCCCGCTCCTGCTGTTGTTCTCGGTCGGCCGAGTACCTGCGCTCGATGTTGCCAACAGCGAGATCGTCGCGACCGAGATCGTGCGCACGCTCGTCGGGTCAATCGGTCTGGTGGCATCGGTGCCGCTGACCACCTGGCTCGCCGTTGCCGTTGTCGGCAAGACCGACCCCGGTCCGCTGCTGAAAGCCGGCGAGCGGCCTCCAGTACGGCGCACCGGACCGACACTTCGCACCGAGGCCGCACCCGTGGAATCTCCCTCGCCGCCCAGCCCCGAGGCGCCGCCGCGGAACTGGTCACGCCTTCGAGAAGGCATCGACGACTGACGCCGACGGCCGGCCGGGTCGTCAGCTCCGAGTCTTGACCAGCATCGCGACTTCCTCGTCGCCTCCGTATGGCTGGCAGCGGGCGATCTCGACGAAACCGGCGACCTGATGGAAGTGCAGGCTTCGTTCGTTGATCGGCACGGTGTTGACTTCTGCAGCCATCACAGTCGTCCCCCGTTCGACCGCTACTTGCTCGAAGCGGTCATACAGCGCAGGCCCCCAACCTTGCCCCCTTGCTTCGGCTGCAATCGCGATGCGGTCGACGTAGACGAAGTCCTCGTACCGTTCACCGAACCATCGATAGTTGGGGCTCGCATAGGTTCCATCGGGTCCGAGTACGACCATGAAACCAACGATCTCCTCAGCGAGATCAACGACGAGAATCGACATCGCTTCGGCGATCAGCAGGTCCAATTTGGTGTCGTCCATCGGCCCGACCTCGGGCACGTTGCCCTCGTTCAGTGCGAGGACGGCCTCACGGTCGGGTGGCCGATACTCCCGGATCATCGACCGGAAGCGAGCTTGTTGGCCTTGGTCACGAGGTCGGGAGCGTCGATCCAGTCGGCGAACTCGGCGAGGCCTGCGGATGGACCGATCCAGCGAAGTTCGTCGACCGACTCCACCGTCGGTGCTTCGAGGTCCAAGGTGGCCAGCGTCTTGAAGAGCAGCGCATCGGCCATGTTGTCGGCGAGAGTCTGCGCCAGCTTTGCGCCGCTGCGAACGGTGATGTCCCACTGACCGGCCGACAGTGGAATCTTCTCGATGTGGCCATATCGCGCCAGAACGGTTGCCGCCGACTTGGCGCCCCACCCGGGAAGGCCGGGGAATCCATCTGCGGCATCGCCGACGAGCCCGAGCCAGTCTGTGATCGATTCCGGTCGCACCCCGTACTTCTCCACGACGTCATCGACGTCGTAGACCTTGTCCTTGCGGCGATCGAACTGCAGGATTCGACCCGCCTGAACGACTTGGGCGAGGTCCTTGTCCGGCGTACAGATCAGCACCTTCTCGACGCGATCGTCGGCGGCAGCCAACACCGCAGCGGCGGCCAGCGCATCATCGGCCTCGTGGACCGTCATCGCAAACGTCACGATGCCCAACGCCCGAAGCCCATCCTCCAGCCAAGGGAACTGTGCCAGGATCAGGGGATCCATGCCCTCGCCGGTCTTGTACCCGGGATACAGCTCGTTGCGGAACGACTCGACCACGTGATCGGTGGCCACGCCGACGTGCGTGGCGCCGTCGTCGAGCATGGCGAGCATGTTGCGCAGCACAGCTCGTGTCGCCCCGACTTCGCGACCATCGGCCGTTTCGTGGCCGGGCCGGCCGAAGAACTGCCGGAAGAGTTCGTAGGTTCCATCCACGAGATGCACGATCACGCCCGCCATCATGCCCGACCAGGTCGGAGGGTGCCCGACGAGCTGGAGCCACTCGACTCTCGGAATGGTGCCGATGACGGCTAGAACTGTTGGATGCTCTGTGTTCTGTCTCCAGCAAAATCGCTCGATTACGAGTCGAAGCTGGCCACCAAGAAGTTCAGCCAACCACGCATGCTCGATCGTGCGGCGGAACTGGTCGACGTCATGGCGGAGAAAACGCCGCACGACCTCACATCGATGATGGAGATCAGCCAGGAGTTGGCCGAGCTCAATGTCGAGCGCTTCCGCGACTGGACCGCCCCGTTCGATCGGACCAACGCCCGGCCGGCAATCCTCGCCTTCAGTGGCGACGTCTACATGGGCATGGACGCGTCGCATCGGTTCGGCGAACGTGACTTCACCCGGGCTCAGAAGACCATCCGGATTCTCTCCGGGCTGTACGGCGTGCTCCGTCCGCTGGATCTGATGCAGCCGTATCGGCTCGAGATGGGCAGCAAGGTCGAGACCACTCGGGGAGCGGACCTCTATTCGTACTGGGGCGACGCGATCACCGATCAGCTCAACGAAGACATCGCCGCATCCCCCGGCCCCGATGTGTTGATCAACCTGGCGTCCAACGAATACTTCGGTGCCGTCCAGCCCAAGCGGATCGAAGCCCGAATCGTGACCCCGAAGTTCCTCGATGAGAAGAACGGCGACCTGAAGATCATCAGCTTCTTCGCCAAACGGGCGAGAGGCTCGATGGCGGCATGGTTGGTCCTGAATCGGGTCGACACGATCAAGGGCATCAGCGAATTCGACGCAGACGGCTACCGATTCGATCCCGAGCGTTCCAGCCCCCAAGAGCCGGTCTTCGTTCGCCGCAACTCGTAACCTCGCGACTTCTTCGAACCTCGGACGTCAACATGTCGTGGAGACGATGCGCAAGGACGACGAAGGACTGGCCCCCGGCGAAGAGAAGCTGCTGCCGGAGTGGGGTGTGGCCGCTGACGACCAGATCATCGCCTTCGGCCTGCTCGTGGTCGCCGTGTTCCTCGCGATCTTCGGCTGGAACGCACTCATCGGGGGCGACTCCGACGCGAATGCCGATAGCGCAGCCGTCATCGCTGCGCCCATTGCAGCAGGTGGCGCCGACTTTCCGGCGCTGAGCTCAGCGGTACCCGCGACCACTGTCGACGAGGCGGACGCCGAAGCCGTGGCAATCACTCCCTCGACGACCACGGCTCCAACCACGATCCCACCGACCCTCGACCTCGCCCCCGATGTTGCCGCTGCCGTCGCATCGTTCGAATCAACATCGAGCGCCGTTGACGGGTCGACCGCCGTCCTCACCGGTTTCGTCGGGACCGAAGCGGACAAGGCGGCTGCGGGCGATGCCGCAGCCGCCGTGCCGGGGATCACCTCCGTCGACAATCAGCTGATGTCCGTGGGTCCGGGGATCCTCTCCGCTCTCGAAGCGTCCGACGTCGTCGGCGCTGAGGTCGAGATGGACGGGACGATGGGCACCGTTCGCGGCGAAGTCCCGAGCGAGGCTGCTCGCACGACCGCCCTCGAGACGGCGCTCGCGGTACCCGGCGTCACCGCCATCATCGACGAACTGACCATGCCTGCCCCCGAGGTCACGATCCAGGAGCTCAACGCCCTGTTCGAACTCGAGCCCATCCAGTTCGCATCTGGGTCGGCCGAGATCCTCGCTGACAGCTTCGGCACCCTCGACCGAGCGGCTGCCGTTCTCGCCGACAACGACGCAGCCATCGACGTGCAGGGCTATACCGACGTCAGCGGACCGGAACTCACGAACCTCACACTCAGCCAGGCTCGGGCCGACGCCGTCCTCGAGTATCTCGTGAGCAAGGGTGTCGCGGCCGAGAACCTGACCTCGACCGGATACGGCGAGACCACGGAGTTCGGCGAGGGCGAAAGCGCCGAGGCCCTGGCCAAGAATCGACGGGTTCGCTTCGAACTCATCTGATCGTCCGATCGGATCGCTCGCCGCACCCCCTCCGCGGTGTCGATCCGATCGGACAACTTCGACGAGCCCGGTTCAGGACCCCTCCTCCGAACCGGGCTCGTCGCTACATTGCCAACATGGCTCCCCACGTGGCAACGACCGAAACCGTCGACCGGAATGGCCTCCTGGATTTCGTTCGACCTCGGCACCAGTGGGTCCTGGGCACGGTCAAGAAGAGCGGCTGGCCCCAGCTCTCTCCGGTGACGGGGGGTGTCACCGCCGACGGGAGCCTCACGATCGCCACCTATCCCGACCGCGACAAGTGCCACAACGTCCGTCGCAACTCGAATGTGACGGTCTGTGTGCTGAGCGACCATTTCGGCGGAGCATGGGTGCAGGTCGACGGCTCCGCCCACGTCATCGACATGCCGGACGCTCTGGAGTCACTGGTCGACTACTACCGGGCGGTGTCCGGCGAGCATCCCAACTGGGACGAGTATCGCGATGCCATGGCTCGCCAGGAAAAGTCGCTGATCAGCATCGAGCCGACATCCTGGGGACCGGTGGCCACTGGCGGGTTTCCCGCCAGCGTCGCATCCATGATGCGCTTCGCCGACCCCGACGCCCCATGAAGATCGGCCCTCCCCTCGTCAGCTGAGCACGGGTGGTCGGCGGGGCTCGACGGGTGCCCGCTCTTCGAGCGTGGCTGCGAGTTCGAGCAGATCGAGGTCACCGTGGTGGCGCCCGATCAACTGGACCCCAACCGGCATCCCATCGGAGTCGAACCCGGCCGGGAGGGAGAGAGCCGGCACCCCGAGAGCGGTGATCCGGCAACACGAACGCATCCAGTCGATGTAGCGCTCACACGCGACTCCATCGACCTCCGTCGGGTATTCCGTGTCGGCGTCGAACGGCGACATCTGTGTCACAGGGGCGATCAAGAGGTCGACACCATCGAAGAAGTCGACGCCGCTCCGCCACAGTTGTCCCAGTTGTCGATGGGCTGCAGCGACATCGGCGCTACTCATCGCCCGACCCCGAGCAAACTCTTCCCGAACAGTCTGCTTCGTCTCGCTCAGCCTCTCCCCGAGGTCGGCCAATGGTCCGTTGGCGAAGAGGTAGGACCTGATCGCGGCGAAGCACTCATCGGCATCGATGAGTTCTGGCTCTGCCTCGACGACCTCCCAGCCGAGTGCGACGACGTCGGCCACGAATCTGGCAACGACTGTGGCGACTGGCTCCTCCACCGGGAGCCCCCCGAGTGACGGACTGAAGGCAACTCTCGGCGCCGACAGACGATCGCTCGGCGGTCGCTCGGAAGGGACCGCCATACCCCGATTGAGCGGATCTCGGTCATCCGGAGCCCCGATCACGCTCAAGAGGAGCCGGAGGTCGGCGACGGTACGACCCATCGCTCCTTCCACTCCCAGAGTGGAGCGTGCGACACCGGGACCCACCGAGGGGACCAAACCTGCACTGGCCCGGAAACCAACGACGCTGTTCCAGGCTGCGGGGTTTCGCAGCGATCCGCCCATGTCGCCGCCATCGGCGATCGACACCATGCCGGAAGAAAGCGCGGCCGCAGCACCACCCGAGGATCCCCCCGCGGTGCGATCGGTGTTCCAGGGGTTTCTCGTGATGCCGTAGACGGGGTTGAACGTATGTGAGCCGACGCCGAACTCAGGCGTGTTGGTCTTGCCAACGGCGATCGCCCCGGCCGCCTTCACTCTCGAGACCAACAGGCTGTCCACGATGGGCCGATGATCTGCGTAGAGCGGTGATCCGTAGGTCGTGACGAAGTCGACGGTGTCGGTCAGATCCTTGTGCGCTGTCACCAGCCCGGCCAACGGTCCGAGCGCAACGCCTGCGGCCCGTTGCTCATCGATCGCGGCAGCGGTCGCCTTGGCCCGCTCACGGTCCATGGCAACGATCGCATTCACCAGTGGGTTGACGGCATCGATCCGCTCGAGATGGGCGTCGAGCAGCTCGCGGGCGGACACCTCAGAGGACTCCAACAGCGCTCGTTGTTCGACGGCTGTCAGTTCGCAGATCTCAGTGGTCACGTCACATCATCCGCCGAGGTCGCGTAGCCGGGCAAGGCTGGAATCCTCCCTGACCTCGCTGGACGACAGATCGCCCTGATTCGTGAGGCGGAGCATCCAGGCCAGGGCGGGGATCACCGTGACACCTGCCAGCACGAACGCAACGATCAGCGCCCACAACGAGGCATCGGCACCGGCGGCATCGGCGATCTCCACTTCGTCGACCAACAACCACGGATATTGCCCGACTCCCCAACCCAACACGATGGCAACGACGGCGAGCGTCGCCGGGACACGGGCCGCATCGGGCCGACCTGATCGGAGCAGCCACATGGCAGCGAGCCCGCCAACTGCGCTCAGCACAACGAGCGGGGCACCCCAGGTTTCCAGGCCGTCCGAGAGCGTCGTGGCGTCGGACTCGAGCACGACGATGCCGATCAAGGCCACGACACCGAGCACGATGCCCGTGATCAACGCCCGGTTCGTGAAGGATCGAACGAGTTCAGGTTCGTCGTCCCTCGCAGCGTCCGCGGCCAGGAACACCGCCGCGAGCCACGCGCACGTACCGACAGCGAGCACGCCACCGAGTACAGACGTCGGCCCAAGCCACACGGTCCACGGGTCAACCGACCCCTCGATCGGCACCCGACCGGAGGCTATGGCCCCGGCCGCAGCTCCGAAGAAGAACGGCGTGATCACCGACGAGGATGCGAACAGGACGCCAAAGAACCTTGCTTGACCGAAGGTCGAGGACGACTTGCGGAAGACGAACGCGCCGCCGCGGAAGATGATGCCGACGCCGGCGAGAACGAAAGGAACAAAGAGCGCCGTCATGATCGCGGCGAATGCGGCTGGGAACGCTGTCCACAGGAAGACGAGGACGAAGATCAACCAGACGTGGTTCGCTTCCCACACCGGGCCGATGCTGCGATCGATGCGCTTCCTGGCTGCGGCTCCCCCTTGTGCATTTCCTGCGAGAAGGTCCCAGATACCAGAACCGAAGTCGGCGCCTCCGAAGACGGCATAGGCGAGCACTCCTAGCCAGATGATCGAAGCAACCAGGTCGGCGACCATCAGGCGTCGACCCGGTCCGGGAGATCGATCGGGCTCGGGCCGTAGGGCGTTCCCGTGTCCTCACCGCGACGCCACCTGGCCGACATCGCACGCAGGACGACGATCGCCGAACCGGCCAGACCTCCGTAGACACCGATCAAGCCGACGAGGAGCCAGCCGATCCCCTGCCTCGGGGTGACAGCGTCGCTGACGAGGAGAACCTGCTGCGCTATCCACGGCTGGCGCCCGACCTCGGTCGTGGTCCAACCGGCCTCGAGAGCCAGAACGGCGGCCGGCCCGGACGCCGCCGCTGCCCAGAGGAACCAACGCCCGGGCGGAAGCGCCCCTCGCCTCCACCGCCACCAACCGCCGACGGCGGCGAAGAGCAACATCAACAGACCCAAGCCCACCATGAGCTGGAACGAGATGTGGACGACGTTGGCCGGCGGGCGCAGCTCCTCGGAAACCGCATCGAGCCCCTCGATCCGGCTGTCGGGATCGAAGTCCTGCAACAGCGACGTGAGGCGGGGAATCTCGATGGCGAATCGTTTCTCACCGTCGATCACGACGCCACCGAGCGTCAAAGGCGCACCGTCAGTCGATACTTCGAGGAGTTCCATCGCTGCGAACTTGACCGGCTGCGACGTTGCGACGTTCCGAGCGGCCAGGTCTCCCGTGATCAGCTGGACAGGGACCGCGATCGCTCCGACCGCAAAGCCGATCGCCAGCCCCATGCGATGCAGCCGATCCGTGCGGCCACGCAGCATTCCAACGGCATACACGGACGCAACCAGGAATCCCGTGACCACGTACGTAGCCGGAAGCATGTGCAGGAACTGGGGCACGACCGCCCCGTTGAACATGGCACCCCACGGAGAGACATCGACGACCTCGCCGGTGGCCCGGTAGACCTCGAGGTCGAAACCCGACGGCTCATTCATCCAACCGTTCACGGCGAGGATGCAGAACGTCCCCGCCACCCCGGAGAGTGCGATCGGTATCAATGTGGCGAGGTGAAGATCGGACCGCAGCCCGCGCCAGCCGTAGAGATAGATACCCAGGAAGATCGCCTCGAGGAAGAAGAAGATCCCCTCCAGCGCGAACGGAAGCCCGATCACGTCACCGAATGTCCCCATCAAGCCAGGCCACAGCAGACCCATCTCGAAGCTCAGCGCCGTCCCTGACACCGCGCCGATGGCGAAGAGGACGGCAGCCGCCTTGCCCCAACGACGGGCCAGCATCAAGGCATCGGGATCGTCGTGTCTGAGGCCCCGACGATGGGCAACGTAGATCAGCGCAGGGAAGGCGACGCCGAAACACGACAGCACGATGTGGAATCCGAGGGAGAAGGCCATCAGCCACCGGGCGGCGAGGAGGTTCCCTTCTGACCCAGCGACTGCGAGGACGCTGCTCATTCGTCGGCGATCGGTTGCCTGGCCATTGACGCCGACCGTAGACGCTCACCAACCACGGCGGCGTGCGCAGGTGCCACGCCGAGCGGTCTGTCTGACATGCTGGGCACGTGTCAGACGAGAGACGCTCCCCGAGCGACAGCGGCCAACTCGGCGACGCGTTCACGGCCGAGGTGATCGCGGGCGACCCCGCAACCGCCTTCGCCACTGTTCGGGCCACCGACCCCGTGGCCTGGTCGCCGGAGCTCGACGCGTGGGTGGTCACCGGCTACGCCGAAGCCGTCGCCGTGATGCGCGACGCAGATCGATTCACGGTCGACGATCCGAGATTCACCACCGGGAGGGTGCTGGGCCCATCCATGCTGTCACTCGACGGCGCAGAACACCGAGCCCACCGCACACCGTTCCTCGGTCCGTTCGCCCGCGCACCAGTGCGTGACCACCAACCTTGGCTCGCCGCAGAAGCGGCCAGACTGATCGCCGATTTCGAACCGGCGGGTACGGCCGAGTTGCGGACCCAGCTCGCGGGTCCGCTCGCCACGAACACGATCATCGAAGTGTTGGGGCTGCCGGCCGACCCTGCGGTCGTGATGGACTGGTATCGACACATCGCGGCGGGCGTCGTGGCCCTCACCGACCGGCAACCACTGCCTGCGCAGACTGCGTCGGCCGTTGCCGATCTCCTTGCGATCGTCACCGCCGAGATACGCCCTAGGGGTCAAGTTCCACGGCGACCGCTGCCGAGCATCGCTGCCAACTCCAGCCTGACCCCTGAGGATCTCGCACCCTCCGTGGCGGTGGTGTTGTTCGGGGCGATCGAGACATCGGAGGCGATGACGAGCAACCTCGCGTGGCACCTGCTCACCAACACCGACCAACTCGAACTGGTTGCCATGGATCGCTCGCTGGCGATGGCTGCCATCGAGGAGTCGCTTCGGCTCGAGCCGGCGGCGGCGCTGATCGATCGCTACGCAACCACCGACGTCGCGATCTGCGAAGGGTCGAATGGTCCGGTGCAGATCCGCACCGGCGATCAGGTCATGGTCAGCCTGAGCGCAGCGAACCGTGACCCATCGATGTTTCCCGACCCCGATCGCTTCGACATCGGACGTGCCAACTCGAATCGCCAGCTCGCGTTCGTGCAGGGCCCGCACGCATGTCTCGGAGCGCACCTCGCCAGGGCAGAAACCGCTGCAGCGCTCACAGCGCTCCTCGATCTGCTCCCGGGCCTCACGCTCGACCACGACCGAAGCGACGCGCCGGCGGGTCGCGTGTTCCGCAAACCCGACCGCGTGACGGCAATCTGGCGCTGAGCGATTAGACCGCCGGTGCCTCGTCGCGCACGAGCAACCGATAGAGCTCGGAGTACAGGCCCTCGTCGGCGAGCAACTCGGTGTGGGTTCCCCGCTCGACCAGCTCGCCTTCGTCGAGCACCAGTATCTGATCTGCGTTGGTGATGGTCGACAACCGATGAGCGATGACGATTGCGGTCCGGCCGGACAATGCCTCGGCCAGCGCCGCCTGCACCAGCGATTCGTTCTCGGAGTCGAGATGGCTCGTCGCCTCGTCGAGAATCACGATCGCAGGATCCTTGAGCAGCATGCGAGCGATCGACAGCCTTTGCTTCTCCCCGCCCGAGAATCGATACCCCCGCTCACCGACCACCGTGTCGTAACCGCCAGGCAGTCGATCGATGGTCTCGTGGATCTGCGCGGCGCGACACGCTTCGACGAGTTCGGCATCCGAGGCATCCGGTTTGGCGTAACGAAGGTTGTCTGCGATCGACTCGTGGAACAAGTGGGAATCCTGGACCACCACGCCAATCGATCTCCGCAGGCTCTCCTGAGTCAACGTGCGAACGTCGTGACCGTCCACGAGGACCCGGCCCTCGGTCACGTCGTAGAGACGCGGCACCAGGTTCGTGATGGTGGTCTTGCCCGCCCCCGAGGGGCCGACGAGCGCAATCAGCTGGCCCGGCGCAATGTCGATGTCGAGATCCCGGATCACCGGAGCAAGGTTCTCATCCGAAACGGTGGAGGAGGGTGTCTCGAGCGACGGGATGATGGTCTCGGTGGACAGTGGGTAGCGGAAGCTCACGTGCTCGAAGGTCACTCGGCCCCTGGGCGACTCGAGCTCGACGGCGTCGACCGCGTCGACGATCGGGGACGGTGCATCGAGCACCTCGAACACTCTGTCGAAGCTGACCAGCGCGGTCAGGACATCGATCCGGGCGTTGGTGAGACCCGTGAGCGGCTGATAGATGCGGCCGACCAGCAGCCCCATCGCTGCGAGCTCACCCGGTTCGATCGATCCCTGGATCGCGAAGAGGCCACCGAGCCCATAGACAAGAGCTGTCCCGATCGAGCCGAGAAGGCCGAGCATGATCATGAAGCCTCTGGTGAAGAGGGCGGAGCGGATGCCGATGTCACGAACCTGCGCCGCCAGGCTCGAGAACTGCTTCGCCTCGTCGCGCTGGCGCCCGAACAGCTTCACCAGCAGGGCCCCGGACACGTTGAAGCGCTCCGTCATCGTGGCGTTCATTGCCGCATTGTGTTCCATACCGTCGCGTGTGATCGCCTGCTGAACTCCGCCGATCCTTCGGTACGGAAACACGAAGACTGGAGTGAGGACGAGCGCCAACAACGTGAGTCGCCACTCGAGCACGAGCATCGCCGCCAAGGTGGTGAGCAGGACGATGATGTTGGACACGACCGTGCCGAGCGTGGCCGTCAGCGCCCGTTGCGCACCGATCACATCCGAGTTCAGACGATTGGTCAAGGTTCCGGTCTGCGTCCGGGTGAAGAACGCGATCGGCATTCGCTGGACATGATCGAAGAGCGCTGATCGGAGGTCGTAGATCACGCCCTCGCCGATGATGGAGGACCAGTAGCGCTCGACCAGGGAGAGCACGGCAGAGATGATCGCCGAGCCGACGATCAAGATGGCATAGATGGTCAACAGCCGACGGTCCTCGTTCGGGATCACGTCGTCGATGATTCGCCCGAACAGGATCGGCGGCACCAGCCCGAGCACGGCCTGCCCGATGGTCGCCAGGAGGAATCCGGCCACCATCCACCGATAGGGCTGGGCGAATCGCCACACGCGCAGCGCGGCGGTCCGTTCGATCTTCGCGTCCTTGACGGCTTCGCTGTCGCGAGGCCACAACATGTGCATGCCCATCATCGTCGATCAGGCTACGCCTCCGTTCCGATCGCACCCCGGTCAGGTCGCTAGCCTCCGCTGATGCGCTCAGACAATCCGACGATTCTCCGGATGTACCGAACCGGCGAGCTCGAATCGCTCCACCGGGGTGCTTGGGTGCTGACCGACACCAAAGGCACGGTGCTCGACGGTGTCGGAGACCCGCATCAGACCATCTTCCCGCGGAGCGCTACGAAGAGCCTGCAGGCGCTACCCCTGCTGGAAGCTGGTGCCGCTGATGGCTTCGGCATGGACGAGCGACACCTCGCGCTGGCGATTGCGTCCCATAGCGGGGAACCGGCACACGCTGAGGTCGCACTCGACGGACTCTCCCTCCTCGGGCTGGACGAGGGATCCCTGATGTGCGGTCCGCAGCGGCCGAGCGCCGCCTCCTCAGCTGTCGAGCCGAAGCGGATCACGAACAACTGCTCTGGCAAACACGTCGGGTTCCTGGCGGTGGCCCGCCAGCTCGATGTCGACCTGTCGACGTACCTCGACCCGAACGGAGCCGTCCAGCAACTCGTCAGTCGTGCCGTCGCGGAGATGACCGACACCGGGCCAGACGAAATCAGCGTCGGACTCGACGGATGCAGCGCCCCGACCTTTCACATCCCGCTCTCGGCGCTTGCTGTCGGTCTGGCGAGAATGACAAATCCGGACGCTCTCGCCCCTGAACGGGCTGCGGCATGCCGCCGCCTGACCGCGGCCGCCCGTGCGCACCCGGATCTGATTGCCGGCACGCACGAACGCTTCTGCACCGATCTCCTCAGAGCAACCGACGGCCGCGTCTTCGGCAAGATCGGCGCCGAAGGCGTCTACGCGCTCGGCGTGATGGGTGCTGACTGCGGATTCTCCGGCAAGGTCGACGACGGCAACGCTCGCGGCCTCTACCCACTGATCATCGATCTGTTGATAGGCCGCGACCTCATGAGCCCCGGCGAGGCCGACGCGCTCGCATACTGGGGCGACACCACGCGACGCAACTGGGACGGCCTCGAGGTCGGCCACATCGAGATCAGCCGCTGAGGTCGCCCGCCGGGGGCCGTAGATCACTGCTCCAGCGACGGTCGGCTCCTGGTGAAGCTGCTCGCAGCATCGAGCCGTCGAAGCCCCTCGACGGGCAACGGCCGGTCGAGACCGGCCATCGTGTCTCGGAGCTGATCTGGCCGGTTGGCACCGATGATCGGAGCCGAGACCCACGGTTTCGAGATGAGCCATCCAATGGCCGTCGACGCCGGCGTTCTGCCGACTTCGTTCGCCACCTCGACCAAGCTCTCGATGATGTTCCAGTTCTGCTCGGAGAAGCGATTGGCCGCGTTCTCCTCGGCCCGCACGCTCTCAGGCAAGGCCTGGTCACGTCGGTACTTGCCGGTGAGCAGTCCACCCGCCAAGGGACTGAACGGGATCATCCCGACACCGTGGGCGACACACATCGGCGCGAGGTCCATCTCGACGTGACTCCGAGTCGGGTCCAAGAGGCTGTACTCGGGCTGCACGGACACAAACGTCTCGAGCCCCCTTCGGTCGGACGTCCAGAGCGACTCGACGACTCTCCAGGCGCTGAAGTTCGAGCAGCCGAGATAGCGGACCTTGCCCTGCCGTACGAGGTCGGTGAAGGCCGACATCGTCTCCTCCAGCGGCACCAATGGATCGAAGTAGTGAGCCTGATACAGGTCGATGTGGTCGACGCCGAGCCGCCGCAGGCTGTCCTCACAGGCCTGCATGATCCAACGCCGGCTCAAACCCTCTCGTTGTTTCGCGGTGCCCCGATGATCGCCGAACCCGACCCCCATGGCGGCCCGCACCTTCGTCGCCACGACGAGATCGTCGCGGATGCCCCGTTGCTTCATCCACCGGCCGAGGATCTCCTCGGAGACGCCGCCGGCGTTGACCGGGCCTCCCATCGACGATGACCACGAGCTGTAGCAGTCGGCCGTGTCGATGAAGTTGCCTCCGGCCTCGACGTAGGCGTCGAGCACGGCGTGCGAAGCTTCCTCGTCGATGGACCAACCGAACTGCATGGTGCCGAGGCCGACCCGATGGACGAACAGGCCGCTTCGACCGAGTTGCACGTAGGGGCTCGTCGAGTCGCTGTCGGTGGTCATGATGTCTCCTCTGCTCCGTTGGACGTGACCGGTTCGGCATAGAAGGACAACTTGTGGTCGATCAGTCGTAGCGCCTCGCGACGTTCGATGATCTGTCGCTCGACCAGCGCCCTGTGCTCGGTCAGGAGTCGACGACGCTCCGGTTCGGTGTGGACCCCTTGGGAGCCCAGATCGCAGTAGTGGCGAAGCTGCGCGATCGACATCCCGGTGTCGCGAAGGCATCGCAGCACCTCGACCCACAGCACATCGTCGCCGTTGTAGCGGCGGTGTCCGCTCTCAGCTCTTGCCACGTTGACGAGGAGACCCTCGCGTTCGTAGTAACGCAACGTGTCGATCGAAACCCCGGTCCGTGTCGCCATTTCGGCCGGGGTGAGCCAGGAAGGGGCGATGTCTGCTGCTGCCATGGCCACCAGTGAACTACCTGGAGCGCACTTCAGGTCAAGCGCTTCTTTCGATTCCCACCTCGGAGCGGTCAGCGCCGCCCGGCGGACGCCGCCGTGGCAACGGCCAACGCATCGGCGACGGCGGCGAGGAGATCGGCATCACTCACCGGTCGGACGAGATGTCGATCGACGCCGGGAACCGTCTTCTCCGTGGTCCCCATCGTGATCACGAGCGTGTCCTTTGTCGCCTCGTCGAGTGCGAGGTCTCGGACAAGCTCGGCTGGATCGATACCCGCCACATCCAGATCGAGCAACAGGAGGTCGGGCTGGTAACGCACCGCCATGTCGAGTGTCGTCTCGGCGTCTGCAATGCTGATGACCTCGACGTCGGGCCGGTCGCCGATCAGGTGCTCGACCCAGCGCAGGCTGTCCAAACTGTCTTCGACGTGGATCAACCTGGCGACCTCGTCGACCCGGCCGGGACCAATCAAACCTGCGAGGCCGCCCGTGAGCAGCTCCGACTCGTGGCTGAGGCCGAGTTCGACCCAGAACGTCGAACCGATCCCGGGCACTGTCTCCAGACCAATGGTGCCGTGCATCGCCTCGATCAACCGTTTGCTGAGGGCCAGTCCCAGACCCGTTCCCTGGATGCCACGCTCTTCGGCGCCGAGGCGTTCGAACGGTGAGAACAGGCGCTCGACCTGGTCATCGGTGAGTCCTCGACCGGTGTCGGTGATCGAGATTCGCAGCCGCTTGCCCTGGAGCTCACGACAGCGAACGGCGATGCTGCCGCCGGGCTCGTTGTACTTCACTGCGTTCGACAGCAGATTCAGGAGAATCTGCCGCAGCCGTTGCTGATCGGCGCGCACCCAGAACGACCAGTCGGGCATCTCGCCCTCTGGCATCGTGAGGTGGTCGGTGTCGGCGAGCGGTCTGACGAGCCTCAGAGTCTCGTCGATCAACGGACCCAGGGCGACCGGTTCGAGCGAGAGCGACATGTTCCCCGTCTCGATCCTGGAGATGTCCAGTACCTCGTTGATCAACCCAAGCAGGTGTCGCCCACCGCGGAGGATCTGCTGCACACTCGCCTGCTGCTGATCACTGAGATCCTCGAACTCGAGGAGTTGCCCGAACCCGAGCACAGCGTTCAGTGGCGTTCGCAGCTCGTGACTCATACGCGAGAGGAAGTCGTTCTTGGCTTCGTTGGCCTTCTCCGCCTCAGCCCAAGCAGTTTCCAGCTCCTCCAGCGCTGCTCGACTATCGGTCACATCGTCGGCAATCTCGAGGACATACTCCACTTCACCAGCGGAATCCATGAGCGGAATCTTCTTGAGATTGAGGGTTCTACCCCCGAACTCTTCCGGCATCGTGAACGCCTCGAGCTCGATCGGCTTGCCTTCCGAGACGACACTGAGGTCCAGAGCGTCGAGCGTTTCCGCGACCTCGGCACCGGCGATGTCGGCGTTGTTCTTGCCGATCAGATCCTCCCGCTTGCTGCGGAGTGTCTCCAGTCCTGCTCGATTGATGTGGACCAGACGGAGATCCGTGGCGCGCTTGACGGACACGACCGACGGAAGGTTCTCGATGATGGCCGCGAGGAAGGCTTCGGACTCCCGTCGCCGCTCGGCTGACTCCGCCTGACGACCAAAGGCCCGGTGCGTCACCCCCAGCGCCGCCAAGATCATGAGACCGAGGATGGTGGCCAGAATGGTCATTGGCCGGCAGATTCAGGCATGTCGATGACGTCGATCGGCAGCGACTGGGGCCGACCGAGCAGGTAACCCTGGATGTTCTTGATGCCGAGTCGCTGGACAGCCTCGAACTCCGCCACCGTCTCCACACCCTCGGCGATGAGTTCTGCGTGCAGTTCTCCGGCGAACGTCACCATCGCTGTGGCGAGCGCCCTTTTCGCTGGGTCGGCGTCGATGTCGCGGATGAGCGCCGAGTCGAGCTTGATGATGTCGGGGCGCAACTGCAAAATGTGATTCAGACTCGCAAAACCTGAGCCGGCGTCGTCAACAGCGATTCGGAAACCTCGGGCGCGCAAGGTCTGCAGATGGACCTGAACGGCGCCGTAATCGCCGATCGCTGTGTGCTCGGTCATCTCCAGCACCACACGCGTGGCATCGACGTCGTCGGCGAGCGCTCCCAGGCTGGGGTCGAGCAGCACCTCCGGCGAGCAGTTGACCGAGAGATAGGCGGACGGCGGAAGGTCGGTCTGGCTGCGAAGAGCATTTCGAATCGCAGCCATCTCCAGCTCGTAGCCGAGTCCGACAGCTGCCGCCTCGGCAAACCATTGATCTGGCGGACGAACCGGGTCCGTGGCGAATCGTGTCAACGCCTCGACACCGACGATCACACCCCGAGACGCGTCGACGATCGGCTGAAAGACACTCGTCATCACGTCGCCGCGTAGAACATCGGAGATCCGCGCCCGGAGTCGCTCGCGTTCGGCGGCCGCCTCTCGCTCGTGAGCGTCCTGTTGGCGGAGTCGTTCGTTGAGCGCGCGATTGCTCAGACGGAGCTGGCGGTTGAGGTGGCGGGTTTCGAGCAGGTTTGCTGATCGCTGGACGACCTCGACCACGTCGACCGGCTTGATCAGAAGATCCTTGGCGCCGGCGCCGAGTACCTGACGTCTGGTCTCCGTCGTCGAGTCCGCGGTCACCACGATGACCGGCAGGAAGTCGTCCGGTTCGACGACCTCGCCGAAACGTTCGAGGAGTTGCAGACCACCGATGCCCGGCATGTGAAGATCGAGCAGGATCAGATCCGGCTGGAACGCTGCGATCAGGTCGAGCACCCGTGTCGGGTCCTGCTCGAGCATCACATCGTGATAGCCGGCTGCTTCGAGCAGTGCGCCCATGAGCGAGAGGTTTGCTCGATTGTCGTCGACGACCAGGATTCGGTCGGTTCGGACCGCGACCGGGCCACTGTTGTCAGACGAATCGGACGACGATGGAGCCGTGGCGCGACGATCGAGCACGGGGACAGGCTCGGCACTCTCGCACGAGAAGTGAGGGTCCTTCCCACAGTCCTGGGGTCGGAGCTTCACATTCACAACTGCCGAAGGCAGCGAAGCGAAGTCAGCCTTGGGGTCGGAGCTCAGGCCGACCAGGTCCGATTACGACCGTTTCGTTTCGCTTCGTAGAGTCGGCGGTCGGCGAGTTCGATCAACGCCCGCTCCGGTTCCCCGTCGAGCGCGCTGTCGAGCAGCGCGGCGCCGACGCTCGTGGTGATGGTCACGACCGTTCCGTCCTCGACTGGGACCTCGAGATCGGCCACGGCGAGACGCAATCGCTCCCCGACGGCGGTCAACTCGTCGATCGATGTGTCAGGAATCAGCATGATGAACTCCTCGCCGCCGAAGCGGGCGGCGAAGTCATTCCCCCGGGTCTGGCTCCGGAGCATGTCACCGACGAGGCGAAGCACGTCGTCGCCGACGTTGTGGCCATGAGTGTCGTTGACGACCTTGAAGTGATCCAGATCGAGCAGTAGCAGTCCGAGACTTCGGCCTTCGATGGTCGAGCCGTGGGTGTGCATCGCGACGAGCTCCGAGAATCGCTCGTCGAAGGCACGACGATTGGGCAGCGAGGTCAGCGGATCGGTGGCGGCCTCCACCTGGAGTTCGTCATTGCGACGAGCCAGGGTTCCGGCCGCCTCGGCACCGAACAGATCGTGCTCCATCGTGCGTTGCAGCACTTCGAGCCGTTCTGACGCCTCGACCAAGAGATCGGAGTAGGACTCGCCCCGCGGGATGCGGAACTGGATGGCGTCTGCGGTCTCTGCGACGACCGATTCGGCGTCGATCACCCACTGATCAGTCGCTTCCTCTGCCCATCCGGCTCGGTCGCTCATGCCGATTCGCAACTCTGGCAAGGCGTCTCCAGCGTCGTTCTTGGTGATGATGCGTTCGGCGAGCAGGCCGAGTTTCAGACAGACGGCCAGAGGAGAGTCGGCCTGGTCGAGGGGCTCGGAACGAGCTCGAATCGAGTCGCTGAGCACCCTTGGCAGGCCCCACTCTTCGATGAGGGCCACCGAGACGTCGTCCAACGTGTAGCCGAGCACCTCACGCTGACGCTGCTGAGAAGGCCAAGCTCCATTCCCCTCGGCGAGTCGGGTCGAGGCTGCGGGAGCACGCACAGCGAGGACGACTGCTCCGATGCCGGTCAACAAACCGGCGGTGAATGCCTCGTCACGCACGGATGGATCGATGGCCTCGGCGGCCCGACGGCCCATCGCCGCGTTGACCACCATCCGTTCGCGGATGGCCGTGCAATCAACCGTGTCTGCCCGCTGAGGAATGAGGGCCCGAAGCGAGGTCGTCAACGTGAGCAGACGGATGGTGCGCAATCCCAGCATCGTGGCCGCTCTCGCGATGGTCGTGATCTCGCTGACCGGCGCGTAGAGCGCCGAGTTGGCCAGCCGCAGCACCTGGACGGCGATCGAGACATCCGACTCGATGAGATCGACGATGTCGGCCATGTGTACGTCTGGGTCGTCGGCACGGCGCATGATCTCGAGCACGGCCACCGGTGGGGTCGGGAGCGTGCGCGGATCGACGAAGAGGTCGTTCATCGTCGGTACCGCGTCGCTCCCGGCCACCCGTCCGGTGGTGGAAGCAGACCTGTTGGTGGTCATGTGCTGGCTCCTCTCGTCGGCGCTCGGGCCGGCGCTTCATTCGGGACTACCGCTTGAGATTCACGATTTCCTGGAGCATCTCGTCCGAGGTGGTGATGACACGTGAGTTCGCCTGGAATCCGCGTTGGGTGCGGATCAGATTGGTGAACTCCTCGGCGAGGTCGACGTTCGACATCTCGAGCGTGCCAGGAGCAATGACACCACGGCCGCCGGCGCTGGCCCCACCGAGCTGGGCGAGACCGGAGTTGACGGACTGGATGAACATCGTCCCCGTGACTCGCTCGAGGCCTTCGGGGTTGGCGAAGCTGGCGATGGCGACCTGTGCGAGCGCCTTCACCTGTCCATTGCTGTACGAGCCGGTGATGACGCCGTCTTGACCGACCGTCAGCCCGGCCAACGTGCCGGTCGTCGATCCGTCCTGGGTGACAGCAGCGATCGAACCGAGAGTCGCCAACTGCGTGACTTCGCCGGGGTTGTCTCCTCCGAGGGTCAGTGCGATCGCTCCGAGCCCGGGGATGCTCCCGGCGGGGATGTTCGCATCGAAGTCGGCTGGAGTCACGATCCGACCCGCGCCGTTGAACTGCAGCGTGTTGTCGGTCAGCGCCACGGGGGTGTTGGCATCGCCGTATGTCGCGGCCAGATCCCATTCGTTCAGCCCCGTCTTCGTGAAGGTGATGTTGAGCTCGACCGCTGCGCCCTGTGCGTCGTAGACGTTCAGGCTGGAGAAGTGCGTGTCTCCGGTCTCCGCATCTGCGGGGAGGTTGCCACCGAGGTTGACCAGGGAGGTCACCACAGGAGCGACCTGTTCACCGGCCGGAATCCGAATACGTCCTGTCGGCCCGGTGTTGTTGATCTTTCCGCTGGGATCGGCCGTCCAGCCTTGGACATAGCCGCCACCACCGCCGACGAGGTTGCCGGCGGAATCGACGAAGAACGAACCGGCTCGGCCGTAGAGCTGCTGGCCGTCCTGCTCGAGTGCGAAGAACCCGTCTCCCTGGATCGAGAGATCGAGGTCACGACCAGTGTTCTGGAGCGCGCCTTGGAGGAAGTTCTGGGCGATGTTGTTCACCTGCACACCGAGACCGATCTGGGCTGCGTTTGTGCCGCCGACACCTGCCGTCGGAGCGCTGGCCCCGTTGAGCGTCTGGCTGAGAATGTCCTGGAACACGACGTTCGATTTCTTGAAGCCGTTGGTGTTGACGTTGGCGATGTTGTTGCCAACGACGTCCATCATGGTTTGGTGCGCCCGGAGTCCGGAGACGGCGGCATACATGGAACGGATCATGAGTTGAGCTCTTTCGTTGAGTCGGTGTCGGTCGCCGAATCGGCGGCGGACGGTGTAGGCACATCAGTTGCAGTGAGTACGGACAGGGGGATGGAGATGTCGGAAATGGTGGACGATGCAGGCGCGGCCAGAAGGGGCCCGGTCGGCAGCGTGTCGACCACAGGGATCTCGACCTCGGCCGCTTCGGCATTGACCGCTGGTTCGGTCTGCCCAGACGTCGGGGTGACTGTGGTCGGCGTGACCGTGGTCGGCGTGACCGTGGTCGGCGTGACCGTGGTCGGCGTGACCGTGGTCGGCGTGACCGTGGTCGGGGTGACCGTGGTCGGCGCAGCCGCGGTCGGCGCCGGGCTCGACGTCGACTGACTCGCCGACTCGCCGATGCCAACGACCGTCGACAAGTCGACGATGCCGGAATCGGTCACGAGGCGAACCTCGCCGTTGGTCACCTGGGCACTCGAGACCACGCCGCTGGTGAGCGTGTCATCGGCACCCATGTAGGTCACCGTCCGGCCGACCAGTGAGCTGGCCATGCTGAGACCGCTGATGATGGCGGTGTTGGCGCCCTGCTGCGTCAGTTCGTCCAGCTTCTCCACCACCGTGAACTGCGCCGTGGTGGCCATGAATTCCGATGGATCATTCGGATTGAGGGGATCCTGGTATCGGAGCTGGGCAACGAGCAGTTGGAGGAAGGCATCCTTGTCGAGGTCGTTGGCGCTGGGATCGCCGATGCTCTCTCGCAGCCCGAGGTCGCGCAACGGGGTGGTCGGTGCCTTGACGGTTGTCGTGGTGTCGATCATGAGGTGAGCTCCTTTCGTCAGAGGGTGAGGTTGATGGTCGAGTAGGCCTGGCGGCCCGGCCGAAAGACCGCGTGCGTCCGAAACGGTTCGCGTTCTTCGAACACTGGCCTGGTCGAGGCCACGACGGGTCCATCGAGGTTTGTGCCGCGACCACGTTCAGCATCCTGGGCATCCGGCCCGTGGCGAGCGTCGCCGAACGAACCGCTACCGTCGTGCAGACCGATGTCGACAGAACCCTCGTCGAATCCCGCCTTGGCGAGTTCGGTGGCCAGCCGAAGCCGATCATCGACAAGCGTCTGGTGTGCAGCCGCCGAACTGGCCGTCAATCGGACCGAGACCTGGTCGCCGCTGGTGCGGACCTGAACGACGAGGTCTCCGAGCTCCGCCGGCCGAAGTCGAATCCGAACCTCCTGACCGTCCGCCGACGAGCGAATGCGATCGAAGGCGAGCCGAACGTCATCCCAGAGGCTGCCCTCGGCGGATGCCAGCGGACCCGGCGTCGGCGCCAGATCCGGGGCTGAGATCTGGCTGGTCGTCGATGCCGCACCGACGGTTCTGGCCTCCTGGCGACTTGCGGCGAGGGCCGAGTCGAAGCCATCGCCACTCGGCCGTGCGGCCGGATTCGAAGTGGCATCGTCGCTCGGCTTGGCCGGAACAGCTGACGTCTGATCCGCGCTATCGGTAGACATGGCTTCGTCCGCAGCAGCCAGCGGCACGTCGCCGAGGTCTGCGACATCATCCGCTCCCGTCGACGTCCCGGTTGCCATGGAGCTGACAGTGGTCGAGCCAGACGCACTGCGAGTCGGCGTGGTGCCCTCATCTCCCGACGCTTCGACCAGCCGGTCGCCGTTCGAGACCGGGTTGTCGACGTCAACGACGCCCGAGGCGATGCCGTCGGTTTCCGTGGAGTCCGGGACGGCGCGAGACGTGGGGTCTGCTGACATCTGAGCGACGTCTTCGTCGGCATGGCCGGCGACGGCTGCCCCGTCGTCCGGGTTGGGCTGCGATGCAATTGGCGTGGCAGCCGCCTCGATCGTGTGGCCGATCGAGGGGCCGCCTTCGCCACTTTCCCCCTTGGCGGTGGGGTGATCTTGACCAGCGACCTGTGCGTCGGCCGCCGTCGCGAGATGGATCGTGTGCATAGTCGTCGGCTCGGGCGAATCCTGAGGGTTCGCCTCGTCATCGGACTCGACATCAGGGGTTTCCCCCGCCTCGTCGACGCCGGTGGCTGCCTTGGCATCCTCGAGACCGCCCCCCGCCGATCGGAGTCGCCGGAGCGGCTCGACGCCTGCGCCTTGGGCGCGGCGTCTGCGGGAGGGTTGGCATCGACCGTGGTCGGAATGCCGGCGATCATGACGGTCATGAGTGTGTCTCCAAGACGTTGAGGACTTTCTGCACGTACTGCTGGGTTTCGGTGAACGGCGGAACCCCGTTGTGTTCGGCCACCGCACCGGGGCCGGCGTTGTAGGCGGCCAGTGCGAGGTCGACCCGGCCGAAGCGGGCGAGGTCGCGAGCCAGATAGCGAGCCGCTCCGTCGATTGCCGACACAGGTTCGAACGGATCGACACCCATCTCTGCTGCTGTGGCGGGCATGAACTGCATCAGGCCACCGGCGCCGACCGGGCTGATGGCCGCCGGGTCGAATCCCGACTCGATTTCGGCAACGGAGGCGAGGAGCGTCGGGCTGACGCCGTGTCGTTGTCCGGCCTCGTTGAAGAGTGCGGCATAGGGAGTGTTGGCATCGACCGCCACGAACGTGGCCGCGCTCGGTACGGGAGCCGAGATCGTCGGAGCAGCTGTTCCGGGTGCCAGCGACGACACTGGGATCGAAGACGCTGGCATCGAAGACGGCGTCATCGTTGTCGGCGACGTGGCGCCATCTGCATCGAGTGCGGCGCCGAGCGTTGCCGAGAACGGGTCGGACCCACGAGTCTGGGCCGCGTTCGAGCGAGCGATCACAGGCTTCGCGACGCCACCGATTGCCGAGCGAATCTCGGCGATCCGGCCTGCTGCGGGGGTGATGGAGACGAGGCTCATGCCGCTGCCTCGTCCGCTTGCCGGGTTGTGCGAGCGTTGATGACGTCTTCGAGTGACTGCTCCGCTTCACGGTCCTGGGCATCAGCATCGGCCTCGGCGAGACGATCGACGAGTCGACCGAGCGCATCGAGGCGAGTTCGCTGGTGCTGCCACGCGCTGCGCTTGATCTCGACGGAGATCGCCGCCGCATCCCGATCGAGCCTGCGCTGCTGTTCAGTGAGCCATCCCGCCTCGATCAAACTGCGGCCGAACCGCACCGAGAAGATGTCAGGCTGCTCGACGACCTCACGGCATTGAAGGAAGACGGTACGCAGGGCGACCTCGGCCGCCTCCCGTTCGTTGGTCGCCTCGACGAACGCGCGTCGAGTGCTGATCTCGCGCTTCTCGGTGAGGTCGGCAAGCCGCCGCATTCGCTTGGTTCGTGTGCTCACGTCGCCATCGCTTTCTCGCTGTTGATCGGGTCGGTCAGGTAGGCCCCGGTCGAGTTGGGCCGATCCCCGGAGGTATCGAGCAACTGGGGCGATTCGAGGCCGACAGCCGAAGCCAGCCGTTGCCACGTGTCCGACATCGGTTCGAGCTCCGCCATCGGCTGCTGGGTGAAACTCGTCATCGCTTCACGTCGTGCGACGGCTTCGTCGATCCAGACATCGCTGCCGCCGCTGTACATGCCGAGTTCGAGGAGATCACGCGCCTCGTCGTAGGTGGCCAACAGATGACGGAAGTGCGCAGCAGCAGCCTGCTGTTCAGCGGTGGTGACCTTTCCGGCCACGCGGGACGCCGACTGGAGTACATCGATGCTCGGGAAGTGCCCGGCGTTCGCCAGCTTTCGACTCAGCGAGATGTGTCCGTCGAGGATGGCGCGACTCGTGTCCCCGATCGGGTCGTTGAGATCATCGCCCTCGACCAGCACTGAGTAGAAGCCGGTGATCGATCCGGATGCCGATGTCCCTGCTCGTTCGAGCAACTGCGGCAGGAGCGCGAACACCGAGGGCGGGTAGCCCTTGGATGTCGGTACCTCTCCCGCAGCCAGGCCGATTTCTCGTTGCGCCATTGCGAAGCGAGTGAGACTGTCCATCAGCAACAGGACGTTGGCACCGTCGTCGCGGAACCCTTCGGCGATTCGTGTGGCGAGGAAGGCGGCGTTGCGACGCACGAGGGCAGGCTGGTCCGATGTGGCGACGACGACCACACACTTGGCCAGGCCCTCGGGACCGAGGTCGTGTTCGATGAACTCTCGGACTTCGCGTCCTCGTTCGCCGACCAGGGCCAGGACGGTCACATCTGCATCGGTTCCCCGGAGCAGCATCGACAGGAGACTGGACTTGCCGACGCCGGAGCCGGCCATGATGCCGACACGTTGACCCCGGCCGACGGTGAGGAGTCCGTCGATGGCTCGCACACCGGTTTGGAGTGGCTCAGCAACCAACGGGCGCTCGAGCGGAGCGGGCGGTTCATTGTGGAGCGGGACCTGCGCGATCCCGAGAAGGGGACCACATCCGTCGATGGGGCGACCCAAGCCGTCCAGCACGCGTCCGATCAGGGCTGATCCGACGGGCGCCTGGAGCGTGGCCCTGGCAGAACGCACGGTCTCACCGGCGCGGATGCCGAACAACGAGCCAAGCGGGAGTGCCGTGAGCTTGCCGGGAGCGACCGCAACCACCTCGGCCTCCACGCCCGGATCGTCGCCGATGATGACGAGGTCGCCGGTCGCGAGGCGCAGCCCGGTCACCTCGGCGTGCATGCCAACGATGCGTTCGACGCGTCCTGTTCGTTCCGGGCGAGCGGCGCGGCGCACCGAGCGCATGAGCTTGTCGTCGAGTGCGGGAAATCCGGTCATGACAGGAGCTCCTGTTTGACTCGTTCGAGGGATGAAGCGAGCCGCGCATCGATCGAGCCGTTGGGGGTGTCGGCCACGGCATCGCCAATGGCGACAGTCGGGTCGGCGACGAGCTCGAACGATCGATCGACCATCAGGTCGTCGACAGAGCCCAGGGTCTCGACGTCAGAAGGGTGCAGGCGAACAACAGCACTCTCACCCCGATCGATCTCGCTGAAGCAACGCAGAATCGCATCGCGACCGGGGGCGTCGCTGCATGCCACTTCTCGCATCAGGATCACCTCGGCCAGCTGCAACGCCAGCTCGAGTGCCTCTTGCGGACCGGACTCTGCCCACGTCGAGGCGGATTGGTCGAGTCTGACCGTCGCCGCTTCAACGGCGGCGAGGGCGAGCGCGACATCCTTCCGGATCGCGGCATCGGCCGCGGCGACACCCTCGGTGAAGCCTTGCTGATACGCATCGGCCACGAGCTCGTCCGTGGTTGGCCCACGGTCTCCGCCGTCGACGTTCGCGTCGACGCCGTGTCTGCTGTTGGACCGCGGCTCTTGACGCGTCTGGCCCACCAGGGTCGCGATGGGCAAGCGATCGAGGCCCTCGCCCCGCATCACCGCGGATGACTCACGTGACAAAGTCATCACCTCCTCGGTTGATGACCAGCTCGCCGGTCGCCTCCAACTCGCGAACCGAATCGAGAATCGAGGTCTGAGCCTCGGCGACATCGGCCATGCGGACCGAGCCGAGCAGCTCCATCTCGTCGAGCAGGTTTTCCTTGGCCCGGGATGACAGATTGTTGAGGAACTTGTCGCGGACACCTTGACTGGTTCCCTTGAGCGCCAGAGGGAGGATGTTCGAATCGACCTGACGAAGCACGATCTGCATCTGGCGATCGTCGAGCAAGTTGAGGTCGTCGAACACGAACATCTGCGCCCGAACTTCGGCGCCGAGGGCTGCGTCGTAGGCGTCGAGCGCCTCGAGGATTCCCTCGTTCAGATCCTTGGAGAGCCCTCCGAGCAGCTGCACCAGGGTGTCGACTCCCCCACTGGTTGCCAGGAAGCGATTCTCGAGGCTCGGCTTCATCTCGTGTTCGAGACCGACCTCGACTTCTCGCAGTGCTTCACCGGAGACTTTGTCGATGGCTCCGAGCCTGACGCCGACGTCGGCCACCAGCTCGACAGGGAGCGCCTCGAGCACGCCACTTGCAAACTCGAGGTTCAGGGTCGAGAGGATCAGAGCGATCGTCTGCGGGTGTTCGTCCGACAGGCTCGCAGCGACCAGCTTGGAGTCGAGCCGGTCGAAGAACTGGAACGGCACGGTGGGCGCAGTCGAGTCGAGGCGACTCAGGATCTCGCGAGCCGTACGGTCGCCGAGCGACTCCTGGAGGAAGACGCGGGCGAGCTCGGCATCACCGATGGGAAGCGGCGGCTCGCCGGTCGCATCGTCGATGAACTGCCGAAGAACGGCATCGCCCGTCGCTGCATCCACCACACCGAGGTTGGCGAGCTCTTCGATGACAGCCGCCACCTCGTGCTTCTTGAGGCCGAACAGTAGGGGTCCGGCCTTCTCCACACCGAGGCGGAGGATCAGAATGGCGACTTTCCGCGCGCCGGGGAGCGTTGCTGTGGTGCTCATCGAACCTGCTCTGGTTCCGACAACCACTGACGAAGGACCGCAGCGATGTCATCTGGCTGGTTGGCAACGAGCTCCAGCAGGTCGCCCTCTGTGCGTTCCATGCGACCGTCGGCCTTCGTACCGGCGGTGAGTGCTCCGGCCGGGATGGCGTCGAGGTCGATGCTGTCGATGACCTGCCGACGGCTGGCCTTGCGGAGGAGCATCAAGCCCATCACGAGCACCAGCAAACCGATGACGATCGCTCCGGCGGTGCGGACCATGTCCATGATGCCGCTCGGAGCGGTCACGGCTTCGACAGCCTCGAGCGCTGCGGCTTCCTGTTCTTCGACGGAGACGTCGAAGGGCAGGAGGTTGACGGCGACGACATCGCCGCGTGCGACGTCGGCGCCGACGGCTGCCGTGACAATGGCTTCGATCTCGGCGATCCGTTCGGCCGGCACCATGGCTTCGTCGATGACCACCGCCACCGACAACGAACGGATGGCGCCGGGCGCTGTCTCGGTGCTGGTGATCACGGTGTCCAGGGCGTAGATCACGTCACGTTCATCCAACCGATACGAGGAGCCGTCACTGCCTTCCACGATGGGACCTTCGAGGATCTCGTCCTCGATGCTGACAACGCCTTGCTCGGTTGCTCCGGCGTCGCCGTATTCCTCGAGCCTGGTCGTTTCACTGCGTGGCAACGTCTGGCCGTCGGCGTTGGTCGACTCGCTGAACGACTCTTCGGTGCGAACGACCTGATCGAAGTCCAGATCGGCGGTGACGTTCACCACCGCTCGGCCGGGGCCGACCACGGCGATCAGCAGATCCTGGAGCTGCCGTTCGATGTCGGACTCGAACGACTCACGCATGCGGATCTGGTTGTCAGACTCCATGCTGGCTAGGCCGTCGGTATCGCCTCCGGCCAGCATCCGGCCGGCATCATCGGTCACGGTCACCTGATCGGGGGTGAGACCCTCGACCGAGGAGGCCACGAGGTTCACGATCGCCTGCACCTGGGTCGGCGTGATGGTGGAGCCGCCGCTCGTCTGGAGGAGAACAGAAGCCGACGCCTGGATCTCGTCACCAACGAACAGGTCCTGTTCGGGAATCACCAGGTGCACGTTGGCACCGGCAACACCGTCGATGACGGCGATGGTCGAGGCCAGCTCGCCCTCCATCGCCCGCTGGTAGCCGACCCGTTGATCGAACTCTGAAGACGTGATGCCCTGATCGTCGAGGATCGACCATCCGTCGGTGCTGTCGGGAAGGCCGAGCGAACTCATGTCGAGCCGGGTCGATGCGACATCTTGGCGAGGCACCCAGACGACGCGTCCCGAATCCGACAGCTCGTACGGAATGCCGCGGCTCTCGAGTTCGTCGACCACGCCGGCCGCCGTCTCCGGCTCGAGGCCAGAGTACAGAATGCCCATCGTCGTCGAACCGCCGAGGCGGCTGACGAACACGATGAGGCCGACCACAGCGAGGAACACACCGGCAAGTACGACTTGCTGGTTGATGTTCATCCGCCGGATCGACCGCACCGCCGAGCCTCCGAAGGGCTCCATACTGTTTCCTGGCATCAGACCTGCATCCTCATGATGTCGTTGAAGGCTTCGATGGCACGGTTGCGAACGGCGACCGTGACCTCGGTGACGAGCTGGGCCTCGGTGGCAGCGACCATGTAGTCACTCACCGAGGAGAGATCGCCGGTGGCGCCGGCGAGGGCAGCCGAGTCGGCGCGGGACTCGGCGCTGCCGAGGCTCTTGAGTGCAGCACCGATGGAATCGCCGAACCCACTCGCCTCGCCAGGATCGGCGGCGCGAGAAGGGGCGGATCCGGCGCCACCGAGTGTGTTGACCTGGACGGTCCGGACGGGATCGATCATCAGCTCACTTGCCGATCTCGAGGGCACGCAGATAGGCATCGCGCGCCCGTTCGAAGGCCGACACGTTCGCCTGATAGGCCCGCTGGGCGGCAAGCATGTGCGTCATCTGATCGGAGAGGTCCATGTCGGGGCCGAGCACCATGCCGTTCTCATCCGCCAGTGGATGGCCGGGGTCGTAGAGCTCGCGGCCACGGGGGTTGCCGAACTCGGCGCGGGTGACGGCGGCACCCGCAGGGCGGCCGCCCTCCTCGATTGATTGAGCGACGACGAAACGTTCCTGGTAGGCGACCTCGTCAGTGCTGCGAATCGTGTTGATGTTGGCGACGTTGTCGGCCACGGCGTCGAGCCAGGTCTGATAGACGTCCATGCCGGACGAGGCGATGCTGAGGGAGTGAAAGGGTCCGCTCATGTCAACGACTCACCGCTGCTCGGATCAACCGGTACTGGGCGTTGAGCGCCTCGGTCACCAGCTGCTGTTTCAGCGCATTCTCGGTCATCGCCGTGAGCTCACGGTCGAGGCGCACGTTGTTGCCGTCGATCCTCGTCGGATCGGTCGTGTTGGTCTCGGAGACGTCCGCCATCCCCGGCCGGCCTCGTTCGATCGCGCTGCGAAGCGAGTCTTCGAAGGTCACCCGCTTGGCGAGGTAGCCGGGGGTCTCGACGTTCGCGATGTTCTGCTGGTGAGCCTGTTGCTGGGCCTCCAGTCCACGAAGGGCGGTGGCCAGGCTCTGCGTTGTCAGATCTCCGATGATCATGTCAGGCGCTCCTGGAAGGACGGGGAAATCACACCGACGTCAGTCGGCGTGCAACACCCGTCCTTGGGCGTCTGGTCATCGAGCATCCTGGCTCGCTGGTGAGGCTCGGCCTCACCAGCGGTTCTATGAGGGGGTCGAACGGCCCGTTTGCCGCATCATTTGTTCGACGTGGCGGTCAGACTGGAGAACTCAGAGCCGGACTTTCCAGCGGGGCGGATCAGGCGTGTCTCGATGGAGCACTCGGCCGGAACGTCTGGGCGGCAGTGCCGCCATCGCACCAGCGACATCGTCGATCAGCGTGTGGCTCGTTCCGAGCAATCGCTGGGCCCGCTCACGGAGTTCTTCGGGGATCGGCGTCGTTGGGAGAGTCGGCGGGGGCCACGGGTTGTTGCCATCGACGACCTGATCGGCGAGGAGCGCCGCATGATGCGCGAGGCTGGCTTCGTAGCAGTCGAGCGCCGCCTCCCACTCGGTCATGCCGTCACGGATCCGGACACGCCGCCGGGAGCGCCTGTCTGGGCCGCCACCTGGCGTTCAGTCTGCGAGATCACGAGCGCTTCCTGCCACGTCTCGACAAGCGGTGCGACCACGTCGATGCACTCATCGACGAGTCGCACCGACTTTCGGACGTTGGCGTCGACCAGCTTCTCGCCGAGGTGCTCGTAAATCGATCGCAGTGCAGGACCTCCATCCCATGCGTCGACATCGAGGGCGAGATTCAGCTCGAACACGATGTCCTGGGCATGCACCAACTGCTCGTGCGCAACCTCGACATCCTGGTCGACCACCGCCTTCGTGGCTCGACGAAGATCCAGGAGCAGTCGTTCGTAGAGCTTCACCACCAGTTGGGGACCTGGGGTGACGGACATGCCGTCCTGGTGGTATCGCTGAGCGAGCCGTGCATTCATGTGGTCAGTTTCCTCAGTTGTTCTGGAGGGAGCCGAGCTGTCCGGCCAACCAGTTCGATTGACTGTTCAAGCCGCCGATGGCGACTTCGAGATCGGAGTAGAGACGTCGGAGCTGGATTTCCTTGCGCTCGAGTCGTTCCTCGAAGGCGTCGATCTGTTTGGTGAAGCTCTCGATGCGTGCCTTCTCGGACTCCTCAGCGGTGTAGAGCAGACCGGTGCCATAACCGGCAGCGACCTCTGCCGCGTCGACCATGCGATCGAGGACACCGGCCTCGGCGCCCACCTCGAACGACGAGGTGAACATGCGGCTGAGAGCGTCGAGATCCGAAGTGGCAGCCTCGATGAACTTGTCGCGGTCGAAGGTGACCGTGCCGTCCCGCTGCAAGCTGACGCCCACGAGGCTCGGCGCATTGAAGCTGCTGGCATCGACCGGGTCGACGAGCGCCCGCAACAAGCCCTGCTCCGACCGGCGAACATTCGTGTTGAACGCAAGCGGAGCCTGTTCGGCCAGGTCGGGGTTGACCTTCGTCGCAGACGCCATCGCCGTCTTCAGCTCGTTGAACTGGGCGATGAGTTCACCGACAGAGTCTGCGATCTTCTCGAAGTCGTGCTCGACACTCACGGTGACCGGGGTGGCCGACGCCTCGGACACCGTGATGCTCACGCCAGGCATGATCTTCGCGAACGAGTTGGTCGACGAAGTGATCGAGTAGGGCGTGAGTCCGTCGAAGGTGATCTGGGCGTCGCTGCCCTCGGTGAGGGTGATGAAACCACCAGCGTCGAGGGCAAGGCCACCGGGATTGCCGTTTCCGTTGCCGTTTCCGTTTCCGTTGCCGTTGCCACCGCCAGACCCGTCGAGAGTGATGGCGGCATCGACGCCGCTTGCATCGGAGGCGAGCTGGAGCCGATAGCCGTTGCCGGTGTTGACAGCGACCGCCGAGTAGTTGAGCGCCGGATCGCTGTTGATCGATTCGATGACGCTCGCCAGCGAGCCCCGGAGGCCAACGTTGGAGTCAAGGGATTCGAAGACGGTATTCGAGTAGACGACGTTGCGACTGGCGACGGCATCGACCTTGAACGTGATCGCACCCGTGAAGCTTCCCGTGGTCGCCTCGACGGTCACCGACTCGCTCGACGATGTTGCCGCGAGTTGCTGCCAACCGGAGCCGAGGCGCAGATCTGCCGCAGCGTTGCGGAGACTCGTGACACTGGTACGGAGCGAATTGAGCTCGGTCGAGGCAGCCTGACTTCGCTCTCGGCGAGCCATCATCCGCTGCTGGGGAATGCGCTCGACTGCAAGCAGGGAATCGATGATTGCTGTGGTGTCGAGACCTGTGGAGAGACCGTCGATGAACGACATGATTGTGTCCTGTTCCGCTTGTACCGAAGGAGTTTCGGTGTTTGTTGTTCAATCAGTAGCGCGGGCGCCGGCGGGAGGAGAATGAGAGGTGGAGTGGCGGTCCGAGGCCGGTGGGCCCCGAACCGCCGATTCCACTAACGAAGGAGGCTGAGCACCGACTGCGGGACAGCGTTTGCCTGTCCCAACATCGCGGTACCGGCCTGCTGGAGGATCTGGTTCTTGGTGAAGTTGACCATCTCCGCTGCCATGTCGGTGTCACGAATACGTGACTCCGAGGCCGACAGGTTCTCAGTCGTGACCGAGAGGTTGTTGATCGTCGACTCGAGGCGGTTCTGGGTGGCACCCAGAGTTCCACGAGCCGTCGAGGTGGTGGCAATGGCAGCGTCGATCAATTCGATCGTGGCTCGGGCGTTGGTCGCGTCAGTGACGTTCGAGGCGACCGCAGTCGGAGCCGCTGTGGCTGCAACGGTGATCTGACCCGTGGAACCGCTGCCTTCGGAGCCGACCTGGAGATTCAGGGCGGTGGTACCAAAGACGGCAGCGCCGGCGAAGGTGGTGTCGGCACCGATACGGACGATCTCGGCGTTCAGCGCCGTGATCTCCGCACCGATCGCGGTACGAGCCGACGCGTCATTGGTGTCGTTGGCGGCCTGCACTGCAAGGTCGCGCATACGACCCAGCATGTTGTGCACTTCACCGAGGGCACCTTCCGCGGTCTGCACGAACGAAATGCCGTCC
>RCMY010001007.1_pt1 | contig 37912 bp, 29 predicted proteins | sample 2041341 | NCBI WGS metagenome assembly RCMY01 (sample SAMN09708234, study PRJNA481090) | Marine sediment metagenome, whole genome shotgun sequencing project. | reverse complement strand
TATCCAGACTTAACAAACGACCCGATCGTCCATAAACTTGCGATCCAACCAGCGGAACCAGCAATGTCATTTTTCAGCAAGATATTTTCGAGGGACAAGTCCAATGCCGGGATGCGTCCATTGTACGAAGCAATTGTGCGCGAAGGGCGGCAGATCGCCTGGTACGAAGAGGGCCAGGTTCCGGACAGTATCGACGGCCGCTTTGACATGATTGCGGCGATATTCTCGCTGGTCATGATCCGACTTGAGAAAGAACCGGATCGGGGTCAGGACATTGCATGGCTGACAGAAATCTTTATCGCAGACATGGACGGGCAGTTGCGCCAGATCGGTATTGGCGAAATGGTGGTAGGCAAGCATGTTGGGCGCATGATGGGCGCTCTTGGCGGCCGTGTCGGTGCCTATCGCGAAGCGCTGGAGAATGGCGCGGACCTTAATGACGCCATATTACGCAATGTTTTTCGCGGCGAAAAGCCCGATCACACGGCACTATCCTTTCTTGTCGAGCGCCTGTCCGCCTATCATACCGCGCTGCAAGGCTGCGAATCCCATGGAATTATAGCGGGTCATATCCCGGACAGCGGATCGGCCGGATGATCGACGCACCTGAATTTTCCCATATTGTCAGACTGTCCGAAATTGGTTCGAAGCCGCGACCGGGCACGCTCGCTGCGAGCAAGGAAGAACGAGACGCCCTTGCACTGCGGTTCGATCTACCGAAAATCTCTTCGCTGACGGCTAGCTATAAACTGATGGCCGGCGAGCGCGGGATCGCGTTCACGGGGCAACTTGCATCCGATTTACACCAAAGCTGCGCGATAACCGGGGAAGCGATCCCGGTACAGATCCGCGAAAAATTTGACATCCTGTTCATCCCCAAGACGGATCCGAGCGAACTGGAGGAAGAGATCGAGCTGACCGAGGAAGAATGCGACCTTGTTGAATATGATCAGGCGCAGGTCGATCTGGGCGAAGCGATCGCGCAAACGCTGTATCTTTCGCTCGATCCTTATCCGCGCGGACCGGATGCCGATGCGGTTGCGCGGAAAAAAGGATTGAAAACCGAAGAGGAGGCCGGACCATTTGGCGCTCTGGCGGCGCTCAAGGACAAGCTTGGCTAAGCTGCAGCTTTGTCGGCCTTGCTCCCGGCGGCTTTGATCAGGCGCTTTTTGAGCCCGTTCAGTCTTTGCTTGCTGGTGATCTTGGCCCCCAACAGATCGGTGATGTAGAATGTATCCACCGCGCGCTCGCCATAAGTAGCGATATGGGCGCTGTGCACAGTCACTTTCGATTCAAACAGCGCATAAGCCAGTTCGTTGAGCAAGGCCGGCCGGTCCTGCGCGTTGACTTCCACAACGGTAAACCGGTTGGACGCTTCGTTATCGACCAGCGCAAAAGGCGTAATGACAAAGGCGCCTGCGCGCGAGTGCGCAAGCGGCCTGGCGTCCAGCTTGGTGGAGAGCTTGGACCGGTTGGCCAGAGCATCCTCAACCGATTGTTTGAGCCGTTCCAGTTGCCCCTGCTCGGAAAACGGCTTGCCGTGCGGATCCTGAACCAGGAAATTGTCCAGCGCCATGCCATCACGGGTGGTGTGGATGCGCGCGTCGATAATATTGCCACCAGATACATGGATTCCGCCCGCAATCCGGTAAAATAGGCCAGGGTGGTCAGCCGCATAGACGGTTATCAATGTCGCCCCGCGCTCGGCATAGACATCGGCAAAAATCGCAAGATCCGTGTCCCCGGCATCAAGAACAAGACGGGCATTTTGTTCAATGATATCATCAGGTTCAGCAATCCAGTAGGGATCGCTAAACTGCTTGGCCAGCTTCTTGAATTCGCCATCCGGTAGATTCAGTGCCCTTGCCAGAACGGCTTTTTTCTCGTCAATCCGTTCCTTGCGCCCACGCTGTTTGTGGCCGAGCAGCAGCATTTCCTGCGCCGCTTCAAACAGGTCGGTGAGTAACTGCCGTTTCCAGCTATTCCACACGCCCGGTCCTACCGCACGGATGTCCACCACGGTCAGCACCATGAGCTGGCGAAGACGCTCGACACTTTTTACCTGGTTGGCAAAATCCTGAATGGTCTTGAAATCGGAAAGGTCGCGTTTGAACGCGACGGCCGACATCAACAAATGATTGCGGACCAGCCACGCGACCAGTTCGGTTTCATGCGGTTTCAGGCCTAGCCGCGGGCAAAGCTCCATCGCCACTTCTGCACCCAATATGCTGTGGTCGCCGCCTCGCCCCTTGGCAATGTCATGTAACAGAGTGGCAACAAACAGCACCCGCCGGTTCTGCAATTTCTGCATCGTCACGGTGCTGTTCGGATGATCCTCGGCCAGATCGCCCCTGCCGATTCTGGCGAGCAGGCCAATCGCGCGGATGCTGTGCTCGTCGACGGTGTAATGATGATACATGTCGAATTGCATTTGCGCCACGATGCGACCGAAATCGGGGATGAAGCGGCCGAAAATCGAAGCCTCGTTCATCCAGCGCAGTACCAGTTCGGGATCGCGCGGCGAGCAGAGCACATCGAGAAACAGCTTGTTGGCCCGCGCATCCTTGCGAATCTTGTTGTCGATCAACTTGGCATCCCGCCGCGCCGCCCGCATCGCCAGTGGGTGGACTTCGAGCCCGTGCTTGTCAGCCAGCCAGAAAATTTCGACCAGTCTGACCGGGTCTTTTGCGAAGAATGTGTCGTCCGGCAAGGCCAGCCGACCGCGATCCAGTACGAAACCGTTGAGCTTCTTTGGCTTGCGGGTCAGGGAAGGCAGGAACCGTCGCACCCCGGCATTATGCATCTCGTCAAGATGCGCGAGAAACACGCCGGTCAGGTTGCCGACCACTTTTGCGTTCAGGAAATAATATTGCATGAACCGCTCGACCGAAGATTTCCCGGGCCGGTCTGCAAAGCGCATCCGCCGGGCGACTTCGGTTTGCAGATCGAAGGTAAGCCGGTCCTCCGCGCGGCCGGTCATGTCATGCATGTGACAGCGTACCGCCCAAAGAAAATTGGCCGCCTTGCGAAAGCGCTTAAATTCGTCGGCGGTCAAAAGACCGACATCGACAAGATCCTCGGCCGATGCCACTCGATGGATATATTTTCCGATCCAGTAAAGGGTCTGCAGGTCGCGCATCCCCCCTTTGCCTTCCTTGACATTGGGTTCGACGACATAGCGGCTGTCGCCCATTTTCTTATGCCGCGCATCGCGTTCGGCCAGTTTTTCCGCGACGAAAGTGCTGTCGGTTCCGGCAACCACCTCATCGAAAAAACGCTGTTTGGCGTCTTCGTAAACGCCGGTATCACCCCAAATATAGCGGCCTTCGAGCAGCGCAGTACGAATTGAAAGGTCGCCTTTGGCCATGCGCACCATTTCGTCGATCGAGCGACTGCTTTGTCCGACCTTCAATCCGAGATCCCAGAGCCAGTACAGCATCGCCTCGACGGCCTGCTCGGTCCAGCTGGTTGTCTTGTGCGGCGTCAGGAAAGCGATGTCGACATCGCTATGCGGCGCCATTTCACCCCGCCCATAACCGCCGACCGCCATCACCGCGATACGCTCGCCCGACGACGGGTTGCCGACCGGATATTGGTGATGCACAGCTATATCGTGGATCAAACGCACCAGCTGATCGACCAGAAACGATTGGGCCGCCGCCATTTCATGGCCGGCCGACGGTTTTTTCAACAAGCGTTTGCTGATCTCAGCACGCCCCTTCGTCAGGGCGTCCTGTAAAAGGGGAAGGATCTTTGCCCGGGCCTCCGGCATGCCATGTTCGGCGATGAGTTCTTCTATTTTTTCAGCCAGCGCCCGGCGATTTATAATATCCCGCTGACGGACGATCCGTTTCCCCGGATCAGCCGGCGCAGCCGGGATATCGGCGCGTACATTCATCCCGCCTCAGCCAGCTCGTCACGATGCTTTTTCGCAATCACGATTTTTGCAATTTTTGCGGTACCGAGCTTCGGCAAGGGCTCGTCATATTGCCAGATATGAACCGGCATTTTATAGGGCGCGAGTTGACTCTCGAGCGATGCCAGCAATTGCTCGTCGGTCAGGCTGTGACCGTCCTTGGTATTATAGACCAGTCCCGGCACCTCTCCGAACCGTTCGTCAGGAACACCAAAAATGCAGGCCTCTGCGACCGCCGGGTTCGCGTAGATGGCGGCTTCCACTTCCTGACAGCTGATATTCTCGCCGCCACGTATGATAATCTCCTTCTTGCGATCGACAATGTAGAGATAGTCTTCCGGGTCAAGATAACCGATGTCACCGGTGCGAAAATAGCCGTCGTCGGTGAAGGCATCCCTGGTCGCTTCTTCGTTATTCCAATAGCCGGTGAAATTGGCAGACGTGCGGATGCATACTTCGCCGCGCTCGCCCTGAGGCATCTTGTTGCCGTCATCGTCGAGGATCGCGACATCAACAATCGGAGGCGTTGCGCGACCGGTGCTGTCCGGCTTGGTGAGATAATTTTCATTCTGGTTGGAACAGCCAACGCCGTTGGTTTCAGTCAGGCCATAGCCAATCACCGGAAACCCATCACCCATTTTCTCCTTGATCCGCCGGACATGCTCGACCGGACGCGGCGCGCCCCCCGCCGCCATAGTGACGCAGCTGCTAAGATCATATTTATCAAGATTGGGGTGCGAATAGATTTCCATGCTCATCAGCGGTACGCCGACAAAATAGGTGACGCGTTCCTTTTCGATCAGGCGCATTGCCTCTTCGGCATCCCATTTGTTGAGAAACACCAGCTTGCGACCGATCGCATAGCTGACCAGTACAAGCGGCACCGATGCCGTGACATGGAATAGCGGAACGCAGACCATTGCGGTCGGCTGTCCTTCCGGCATTGTACCCGCTTTTGTCATGATAGTGACCAGCACCAGCACCGTGCCAACAAAGCTCATGGCGCCCTGGACGACAGAGCGATGCTCGGCATAGGCACCCTTCGACTTGCCGGTGGAGCCAGAGGTGAACAGGATGGTGGCATTGTCTTCCGGTGCCATTTGCGGCAGAGGTGTTTCGGCGCCGCCGCCTTTTTCCAGCATGACTTTCAGCCCTTCCAGAGGCGGCTTGTCATGTTCGAAGACCAACAGTTCGGCGCCGTGATCGCGTTTGGATTCGACAAGACGCCGGGCCCGCTGGTGATCGGCAAAAACGAATGAACAACCGACATCCTCGATACCGTCGGCCAGTTCATCGCCCTGCCACCAGCCGTTCAACTTGGTCGAAACACCGCCTGCCATGGTAATTGCCATGTCAAGAACGACCCAATTGGCCGAATTGCGCGCGGCGATTCCGATCCGGTCGCCTTTCTGAACACCATAGCCTTCGACCAGCCCTCCAGCCAAAGCGCGTGCGGCGGCATAAGTTTCACCGAAGGTCAGGCGGATGTCGCCATCGACCATAAATTCCTTGTCGGCATGCTGTTGGCAGAAATAGGCGAGATAATCTGATACATTCTGCGGTGCGTTCTTGAAGACCGGCATATCGACGCCAAATTTATTGATCGTGTCGAGTTCCAGCAACTGACCCGGCTGCGTCAGCACTTCCAGCGTTTTATCGATTACCGCATCCAGTTCAGAGGTCGCCATTCTTCAAGTCTCCTGTTGTTCCCTCTTGGTCTAAGGGAATTTCCCTTTATATGGACAGGAAACCACGTGGGGAAAAGAGTTGATTGATATTATATTGGCCAATGCGTCGCAGTTTACGCAATTTACGGAGCTTGGCCTCTCTCCGAATGCGCTCGACCTAGGTTTTTTTCAGCTCAAATGGTATTCGCTGGCCTATCTCGCAGGGATATTGATCGGCTATTGGTATTTGACCAAACTGGTGGCCCAGCCAGGTTCGCCGATGGCCCGTCGCCATGCTGATGACATGATTTTCTGGGCGACGCTCGGGATCATTGTCGGCGGCCGACTGGGCTATGTGTTTTTCTACAATCCCGAGATATTGCTGGAACCGGTCAAGATATTGCAGGTCTGGAACGGCGGCATGTCGCTGCACGGCGGCACGATCGGCGTTGTGCTCGCCTTGTGGTGGACCGCACGGCGAGAGAAGCTCGATTTTCTGCGGATGTGCGATTATATCGCCTGCGTTATCCCCTTTGGTCTGCTCTTCGGACGGTTGGCCAATTTCGTCAATGGCGAGCTGTGGGGGCGGCAAACCGACGTAGCATGGGCGATCGTCTTCCCGATGGGCGGCGACGTCGCACGCCATCCCAGCCAGCTCTACGAAGCGGGCCTCGAAGGCATTCTCTATTTCATCATTCTCTCGCTGATGTTCTGGAAGACCGATGCCCGCTATCAGCCCGGCAAGCTGCTTGGTGCCGGATTGCTGGTTTACGGATTCAGCCGGTTCACCGTCGAATTTTTCCGCCAGCCGGATGTTCAGCTCACATGGCTGGTCGAACAATCGGGATTCAGTATGGGCCAATGGCTGACGCTGCCAATGATATTGCTCGGCGCGTGGCTGGTCTTCACGGCGAAAGGCAGGCGCGCGCGCATCGAAGCAGTGGCCGGAGACAAGAGCGTTGCCTGACGGCATCAAGACAGACCCACCCAGCGCAGCGCATATAATCGCCGACAGGATCGACCGCGAAGGCCCGATCCCGCTCGGCGACTATATGGCCATCGCCAATGACTATTATTATGCCAGCAAAGATCCGCTCGGCGAAGCGGGAGATTTCATCACCGCCCCTGAAATCAGCCAGATGTTTGGCGAAATCATCGGCATCTGGCTGGCCGATCTTTGGCTTCGCAAGGGGTCGCCCGCTCAGTGCCACTATGTCGAACTCGGTCCGGGACGCGGTACATTGGCCAGTGACGCGCTGCGCTCCATGGCCAGATTCGGTTGCACGCCGAGCGTCCATTTCGTCGAGACCAGCCCGGTCCTGAAAGCAAGGCAGGCGCAGCTGCACCCGGATGCAAAATGGCATGAGGACATAGCAAGCCTCCCGAAGGACGGGCCGCTGTTTATCGTCGCCAACGAATTTTTCGACGCTCTTCCGATTGAGCAGTTTGTAGCAACGTCCGGCGGCTGGCGGCGGCAAGTGGTCGCGCGCGATCGCAGCAAATTTGTCGCGATTCCCAGTGTCGGGACGGCGGAGGATCAGATCGCTGGTACCGCAAGCGGATTTCCGGAAGGCACGATATTGGAGCGTTCGCCGATCAGCGTGGAAATGGCTGGCAGTCTTGCAAGTCGTCTGACAAAACAGGGCGGCACCCTGCTGATCATCGACTATGGCTATGCGAAGCCGGGAACCGGCAGCACCCTGCAGGCGGTGAAGGATCATCTGCCGATCAGCCCGTTCGACAGCCCTGGAACGTCCGACCTCACCGCACATGTCGACTTTCACACGCTGGCCAATATTGCGCGGACCCGCCTGTTGGCGGTGCACGGGCCAGCGGAACAGGGCCAGTGGCTGAAGTCGCTCGGGATCGATCAACGCGCCGAAACGCTGATTGCAAAAACTCCGGAAAAAGCCGGGAATATCCGGGCTGCGCATCAGCGGCTCACCCATCCAGACGAGATGGGGTGCCTGTTCCGGGTGATGGCGGCGACCCCGATCGATTGGCCGGAACCCGAAGGGTTCAGCTATGGTGAGGAATAACCACTTTTGCTGATCAGCTAGTGCGCAATAGCTATAAGTTTGTTGACCGACGTAACCCGCGGTTGCCCAACCTGACCTGTGATGATGCTAGTCTAGCCCACCCATTCGGCGACTTCGGCAGCCACTCTATTCGCGGCCCGGTTCAGACCTTCTCCTACCGGGATTGGTTCAGCAACAAAGACGGTTTCACTGGCTTCGAAGCGTTTTTTCTCGACTGGCTGACCTTTGGTCATTTTCACCGCATCATAGGTGACGGTGACCGTCAGGCTGGGGCCGTCGAGACCGAAATTGACTAATTCGCCGGTGATATAGGTTTGCGCATTACCGCCGGCTTGAGTTGCGGTGAGCACCAACCGGTCATTCCGAGCGGCGATGCTTTCGCTGAGCAGATCCTGAAACAGCCGGGCTGGCTTATCCACCCAAATAGCATCTTTCAAATAGGCAATGCCGGTGCCAGTGGTTTGCACTGGCACCCTAATCGTGTTGAGTTTCTGCGGAGCAGCGGGCAGTGCAACTACGACCGAGCCTGTCTGCGGTCCGCTCTGCATCGCTCCGGCCGCCAACTTCTGGTCGGGTGACAGCGATAGCAGGGACGGCGGCGGTTCAGCACCGCCGAAGCTGACGCAGGCGCTGAGCGCGGCAGTAGCGGCCAGCAGGCCAACAGACTTCAATGGTCGAAACTGGCTCATCATATCTGCTCTTTCATTGCCCTGGTTTATAGTCCGGCAGCGCTGGTGCCGATAACAAGGATCCAGCACCCCCCTGATCCAGCCGTTCGGTTACCGCCGTCATCGATTTAGTCAGCGCCTGCATGTCTTCCACCAACTGGTCCACTTCCGGCAGGGTCTTGCTCGAAAGCCGCTCGGCCGCAGGTTGCGTATTTTTCAGCACACCTTCAAGCGCGAGAAGGCTCTTGGATGCGGAGTCCAGCGTAGTGGCAAGATTTTTCGCCACTGGTTCTCCGTTGTTCGTGAGGAAATTATTGGTATTGTCCGCCACGAGGGAGAGCTTCGCAGCGGTCTCACCGGCATTGCGGATGGCAATTCGCGATTCCTCCATCAATGCTTCCAAGCCCGGTGCCTGATCCGCCAGACTGCCCGTCAAGCGATCGGCGTTGCTCAGGATGCCACTGATCGATTCCTGGTTCTTGTCAGACAGCAACGTGGTCAACCGGTCGGTCAGGGTTGCCAGCCGTTCGACCACCAATGGTGCGCTGTTGAGCAATTCCCCGAGTGCGCCCGGTTTGGTCGGAATCACCGGTACCCCTTCAGGCCCCAATTCGGTAATCGGCGGCGCTCCCTTTTTGGCTCCGTCGAGCTGAATATTGGGCGGCGCGGTGAAACTGACGCTCTGGATGGTTGCTGTGGTACCCTCCAGTATCGGTGTATCTTCACTCACTGCAATGCGAACACGAACAAAGTTCGGGTCTTTCTTCCATAGTGCCACCTCGATCACCTGCCCGGAGGGCACGCCGGCAAATGTCACGCCAGTTCCCGATGCCAGTCCACCGACAGACTGCGAAAAGAAAATGTCATATTGCTTGGTCGCACCGTCGCCAAAGCGGACGATCCAGACCAGAAAAGCGGCCACAAGGGCCAGCATCATCAAGGTGACAACACCGACAAGGATATGATTGGAGCGCGTTTCCATCTATTTCACCTCTATGACGAGCGGTATCGCCAGCTGCAAGAATTCTCTGAACGGGTTGATCATTCTCATCCTAACATCTTTTTCCCGGCAGATGCCAGCCTCCCGCGCGGGCCGTTGAAATATTCCTGTATCCAGGGATGGTCGAGCGCGAGCAGTTCATCGATCGTGCCAACGGCGATGACACGCTGGTCTGCGAGCACCGCCACCCGGTCACAAATAGCATGCAGCGTATCAAGATCATGGGTGATCAGGAACACCGTCAACCCAAGAGTCTGCTGCAATTCCTTGGTCAGATTGTCGAACGCGGCAGCGCTGATCGGATCCAGTCCTGCAGTCGGTTCATCGAGAAACAGCAATTCCGGATCGAGCGCGAGCGCCCGCGCAATGCCAGCCCGTTTGCGCATCCCTCCCGACAGCTGGGAAGGATATTTGGGAGCAGCATCGGGCGGCAGTCCGGCAAGGCAGACTTTATATTTGGCCACTTCACGCCGGAAATCGCGATCCATTTCCGGATAGAATTCGCGGATCGGCACCATCACATTTTCAGCCACCGTCAGCGTGGAAAACAGCGCGCCCCCCTGAAACAATACGCCCCAGCGCTTGCGAATTTCGATCGTCTCGGCATCCGATTTGCCCAATATCTGTTTGCCGAAGACCTTGATCTCGCCTTCATCAGGCATCTGCAAGCCGATGATCGAGCGCATCAATACAGATTTGCCGGTACCGGATCCGCCGACCACACCAATGATTTCGCCGCGATGCACATCAAGATCGAGATTTTCGTGAACCACCTGCTCACCAAAGCTGTTGCGCAGGCCATGGACGCTCACGATCGGGCCTTCGTAATCGGGGTCATAGGCGATGGTCTGTGATTCGCGCTTCATTCCCATCCAATCCAGGTAAAGAAGACCGCAAAAAAGGCATCGAGCACAATGACCAGAAAAATCGCCTGGACCACAGCTGCGGTCGTCCGCTTGCCGACATCCTCGGCATTACCCTTGACCTGCATGCCCTGATAACAGCCGGTAACCGCGATGATCGCACCGAACACCGGCGCTTTTACCAACCCGACATATACGTCAGTGAGCGGCACAACCTCCCGAATGCGGGAGAAAAATGTTGCCGGCGGAATGTCCAGTTCAACCCAGCTCAGCAGGCCTCCACCGATGATCGCAACCACCGAGGCGTAAAAGCCCAGCAACGGCAGCATGAAAACGGCAGCGATAAAGCGCGGCAGCACCAGCGCCTCGATCGGTGACACCCCGATCGTGCGCATCGCGTCAATTTCTTCGGTGAGCTTCATTGTGCCGATTTGCGCGGCAAAGGCCGAGCCGGACCGCCCAGCGACCATGATCGCGGTCATCAGCACGCCCAGTTCGCGCAGCGTCAAACGGCCGACGAGATTGACGGTGAACACTTCCGCTCCGAACTGCCGCAACTGTACCGCGCCTTGTTGCGCGATCACCAATCCGATCAGAAAACTCATCAGGCCGATAATGCCGAGGGCTCGGACACCGACGACATCAAAGCGCTGGATCACCGCGTTCCATCTTATCTGGCCGGGATGCCGCAGCAATCGAAAAAATCCCAGAATGATCGCACCGAAAAAACCAACCAGCCCGGTCATTGTGGAAAAGGCAAGACTTGTCGCCTCGCCGACTTCGCCCAGCACCCGGATAACCGGGTTAACCGGTTCCGGCCGGATGTCGGTCGCCTGATCCGCCCCGGTGACCGCAGCGATCAACCGCTGAGCATCGTCATCCGCACCGACAATCTCCGCTTCGCAATCGCGCGCAGTACGGTAGATCAACCAGGCTCCCACCGTATCGACATAGCCTGTACCCGAAATATCCAGCCGCGTCGCCTCGCCTGCATATTCTCTCAGGCGTTCCGGCAGGTCCCCCACGCTGGCAATCGAAAGATCGCCAGAAAAACGCAGCATAACCGCTCCGCCTTCGGCTGTCTCTTCGACAAAATCGCTGGGTATCGACATCGCGTCTATAGGTGACCGAAATTTCGGCAAAGCTCAAGAGATTAAACTGCTCAAATATTTGGTGCTTTTGCGAGCAGGCTGCTAAGGACCGCGCGAACGGGAACTTCGGGACGGCATGCAGAAAATTTCACTTTATGACATGGACCGCACAATTACCGTGCGCGGGACCTACACACCGTTCCTGTTTCATATGGTTTTTGCCAGAGCACCGTGGCGACTGATTTTTCTGCCGCTGTTGCCGTTTGCGTTCGTCGCATATGGACTCAAGCTGATCAGCCGCGGGCGATTGAAGACCTTCAACCAGCGGATGCTATTGGGCAGTGCGCCGAAGCTTTCGGCCTTACAGCCCCATATCGAGCGTTTTGCAGAAAAGGTGCTGCGCTCCAACTTTCATCAAAAGGCGATCGATCAGATTGAGGCAGACCGCACTGCCGGACGGACGCTGGTGCTGGTAACCGCATCCTATGAACTTTATGCCGAAGCTATCGCCCGGCGTCTGGGATTTGATCATCTGATCGGGACGCTGCTGGACGTCGACGGACAAGGGCGCGTGCGGCCGCGGATCATCGGCGAGAATTGCTATGATGATGCCAAGATCGGCCGGATCGAGGACCTGTTTGCGAAACAGGGATGGCAGCGCGGCGAAACCCATGTGCGCGCCTATTCCGATCATGTCAGCGATAAGGCGATGCTGGAATTTGCCGACGAGGCGATCGCCACGACACCAACGCCCAAATTGCGGCGTCTGGCGGAAGCGCGCGGCTGGGAAATTGTCGACTGGCGCTGACTGGCGCGGGTAATGAGCCCCATCCATCAAAGCCAAGCCAGAATTTCGCGGCAATGGATCATGTAACCTGACACCAAAGCCCGCTTTTAATTTCCGTGACCTTTGCCCCGAAGCCGCCAATTTCCGGCCTTTTCCGATCGCCAGCATAGCGCCGAGTGTGACCTTTCAGCCGGGCGCGAATTCCGGTCCGGTTGCTGTCGGTGGGCGAGTGCGATCGCGCTTATTCTATCCAGATTGTCAAAGAGCCTGTCCTGAGCGTGTCGAAGGACCGGTGGCGAGGATAAGCGATCGGGCCGGGTGTAGGAAAGTCCGAAAGCAATTTTATCGTAGACGCGGACTTCGGTGTTGGCGTTGTTGGATGGCAACAACTGGATAGTATGCAGGCATTTGCAAGATTAAAGCCAAAGGGCTGTTGTTGGGCCGATGGCGGAGTTTCCGGTTTGGGCTCACCAAACGAATTAGCTGCCGTTTAGTCTCGAATTCGGTGAATCATAACTTGCGGCCCAAAGTCTAGCATTTGGGTTACAGCGCGCTCATGCTCGCGTTGGGCGCCGAAGCAGACATTGGTCGCTCAATCGATACCGCCATTGTCAAATCGCCAAAAGCCTCTTCCCCTTTCAACTTTCATTCCATTTATTCGAATTTCGATCAGCCTTAAAATCTGAAGCCAACTTGTGCGTTGATTTTTGGTGAACGATCCGCGCTTTCGAAGCGGTCATCGGTTATCGGGGCAGCCGCCTCGATGCCAAAATCAAATTTGCCGACTTGCGCTCGAATGCCACCTCCAGCGGACGCTAAAGAGCCGTCTCCAAACCCGGCGCCGATATTGGAAACATATCCGCCATCGACAAAACCGTATAGCTGGAACCAATCTATCCAGCCATTGACGTCGTTAAATTCTTTTCGCAATTCGGCCAATCCCAACGCGCCTTCATCACCGAACCTTTCGCTGAAATCATAGCCTTTGCCAAAATAGGGGCCACCGATTGCTATTTCATTTGGCGAGAGGAGCGGCCGCGAAGCGATTTGTGCGCTGCCTGCAATTCGCATTCCAATACCCCCGCCGAAATTGAGGATCGAGTTGATCCAGAAGTTCGCTTTAGTTAATTCACCGCTACCATTGGCGCGAGAATTGAGAGGATCGCCACTCTCACTAGCTCCTAATATGCCGAGCCCCTGGCTTACGCCGACACCACCATAAACCCAGCCAATGCCGATGTTGTAATTCCCCGAAAAATTCAGGGAGGCCATGGCAATCTGGTCGTCCTGAAATAGCTGTCCATCTTGTGACTGTTCGACATCAAGATAAGAGAGTTCCGCGTTAAGCCACAAATTGAGATCATTACCGCGCATCAAGGCATGACTTGCAAAAACCGAAACATGGCGATTGCGACCGGTATAATTCAGATTGCTTAAATTGCCGCCCGAACTCGTGCGACCTGCAGCACCGGACAAGCCCACAACTGTTCCTCCATCGCCCAGCGTCATCGCATAGCGAGCATTTACATAGGTAAGCTCTTTGGGCTGAAGGACCGAACTTATTACATTGGTGGTCAGTACGTCGCTATCCATCAACAGACTGGCAATATCCAGATCAAGCCGCATTCTGACGGGACCGAGCGTTTCCGGACCGTAATTGTCGAAAGCGGCATAGCCCTTCGCCTTGTCCTCGCGCGCCGTTACAATCAGCACGCCTTTGCCGTTTTCGCGCTGATAGCTTGTATTCTCCAACGTAATGCCCGGTAGATCACCCGCGAGCAGCAGCTGTCGTTCAACGACATCCGAACGAGCGGCGGTACACTGTAGTTTGTTCAATATCTTCCACAGCCGGCGATTGTCAGAACCAATTATCCGCACTTCATCAATAGCGCCGGGATCGAGCTGGACCATTACCACACCGATTTTGACCGCCTGGGATGGTATCTGTGCACTCGCAAAAATATATCCACGCTCGCGAGCCGCACCGGAAACCGCGCTTGCCAAGGCGCTCAGATTCTCCTGGCTGGCGACTTGCCCAAGAAATTTTTCGTAGCTGCTGGCTAAGCTCTGGGACGGGATTTCAGGTCCGGTTTGAACGCTGATCGCTCCTATGGTGATGGAACCGCTGTCAGGCGTCACGGGAGCCTGGTGATTTTGTCTCACGACAGGAGCAGCCTGCTGATTCTGTTGGTTGCTCGCACCGGGATTGCCAACAACCCTTTCACCTTGGGCGCCGACACTCTCAAACGGATTGCCGTTTTGTTGCGCTAGCGCGTGAGGAGCATAGCAGCAGAAACCACTCAAAATTGATAGATGAACCAACGAACGCACGGACTACCCCTAAACATTAACGAACTTTCGTTTAGCGTTCAAACCTTAGGAAATGCTTAGCGCCGGACCAGATTAACCGAATATTCAGCGTCATTTTAAACCGTATCGCCACGTTGATCGGCTAATAATGCAGTTATCCAATTGGCGTTTTGCCAACAGGCCGGAAGGTAGAACGATGCAAAAATTGACAAAAATTCTCGCAATTGCGGCATTTATGGCGACTGGCACCGCTCATGCCGGTACTCCGCAATGGAAGGTGTCCGAGAGCAGCGGGACTGTTAATATATTGCGCTCGGGCGTCTCAAAAATCGCCATTAGCGGTGGACCGCTAGACGCCGGTGATGTGATTGTGACTGGGAAGAAGAGCCGCGCTGTCCTAGTGCGAGGACAGGAATATGTCGTTATTTCCCCCAGTAGCCGCCTCAGGATAAGCCGGCCAAGCGAAAGCGGCGGCGTCGTTCAATTTTTTGAAGAGCTAGGCAATGTTCTGTTCCGCATCGACAAGAAAGCAACTCCGCATTTCGGCGTCAAAACCCCGTATCTGGCTGCTGTTGTCAAAGGCACTACATTTAGCGTTACCGTGACGGAGACGGGAACGGCGGTGCAAGTGACCGAAGGTGCGGTTCAAGTGGCGACGCTGGATGGCGGGGCGACGCAATTATTGTCCCCCGGCATGATTGGTGTGGTGAATCGTGATCAGCAATTCAGATTGTCAATTACCGGTGCGGAATCGCGAATAATTGACTCTCCCAATGCGCCTGATGGAAGCGATGAAACGCCAGAGCCTATAGATGAAGACTCGCTGGTAGAAATTGCCAGCAACAGCTTTGAAGGCACGATCAGCGCGCCGGTTTTCGAAACACCTGTGTTGTTAAGAACAATCACGGCTGGTTTAGTCAGCAACGGGTCAACGCCTTCTCCCATGGCATCGCCGACTTTGAACGAGGCCGTGATATCTAATATTGGGGGTGGCTTGGGTAATTTGATCAACAGCAATCCTGGTGCAGTCGGCAATGGCAGCGGCAACCCGTTCAACGGCGGCAACGATAATGGCGGCGGCAACGGAAACGGGAACAACGGAAACGGTAACGGCAATGGCGGGTCCAACGGCGGCAACGACAAGGGCGGCGGCAACGGAAACGGGAACAACGGAAACGGTAACGGCAATGGGGGCGGCAAGGGTAACGGCGGCAAAAACCGATAACCGTGTTTTAAAGTTTCTTCTCATCCACCAATCAATTTGAGAGTTAACGCAAAATATAGTCATCCAAGGTAAAGATATCTGTTGACCCGATCAGCGGAGATTATTGTTGAAGACTATATTTACCGCGACCCATTTAAAAGTGCTGCATCGCGTCCTTATGGCCTGGGCGTTGGCACTGGCCGCCGGTATCGGACTAGCTGTGACCGGTGGCGGCGCTGAAATCGAACAGCAACTCAAGGATATTCGCGGCGATTTTCTGGAGAAGCCCGCAACGGGCAGCATCGCCCTGGTAGAGATCGACGCCAACTCCCTGAGAGCCCTCGACAGATGGCCATGGCCTCGCGAATATTATGCCCGCGTGGTCGAGAAGCTCACCCACGCCGGCGTCGCACAAATTGCCTTTGACGTCGATTTTTCTTCGCATTCCACCATCGAGCAAGATCAGGCTTTTGCAGATTCAATTGCGCGTTCCGATGCAACGATTATCCTGCCGACGTTTCGCCAGCAGGGGTCCGGCAAAGATACCGCAACTGTCGAAAATCTGCCAATTGACGTACTTCGTGAAAATGCTTTTCTTGCGTCCGTCAATGTCCATCCGGACAAGCGAGGCCAGCTGAACCAGTATAGCTTCGGAACCGAAACGACCGGGACAGCGCGCCCATCATTGGCTAGCATGGTCGCAGAAGTATCGGGAAACATCGACCAAAATTTCGACATTGATCAGTCGATCGATCCCGCGACCATTCCGCGGTTCAGCTTTGCCGATATTCTGGCGGCCGACCAGCCCTTGCCGGATCTGGCGGGCGCAAAAGTGATCATCGGTGCGACGGCAATAGAATTGGGCGACCGTTATCCGATCAGCCGCTTCGGCGTGGTTCCCGGCGTGGTTATTCAAGCAATGGCGGCAGAAACCCTCTTACAGGGCACAAATATACAAAGTCTGGGACAATATCTGCCGTTAATGATCGCTGCGCTCATTCTGGTCTGTTTTATTCTGGTCAGAGATTCCTCCGAGAAAGCGTTGACGCGACTGACATGGATTGTCGGAGCCACGTTATCCGGTGCGCTGGTAGCTTCCGAATATCTGGCTCTCTTTTCATATGCGGTCGTTCCGACATTTCTCTTCCTCGGAACATTTCTGGTTCTCAGAAAATTGTTTACGATCTCTCTTGCCCTCACCACAAGCAGGTTGTTCAATCCGGTCAGCAGACTGCCAAATGATGCGGCGATGCTGGACTTCATTGCGGGACGAAACAACTGTAATATTGCTACGGCCCGGCTTGCAAGTTTCCACGAATTGCTGGTTGTGACCGACAAACAATCGCGAATGGAATTGTTCAAGAATCTTGCGGAACGTTTTAAGTTTCTGGCGGTCAGCGATCGTATTTTCCACGTAGATTCCGATATACTCGCCTGGGTCGTCAAGGAAGACTATAATGCGGACATTGCAGGTCATTTCGACACTGCCACCGTGCTGCTCCAGTCTCCCGTCATGGCAGGCAACAAAAAAATCAAGATCAACGCGACCTTTGGTATCAGTGATGAAACCATCGACAAGTCCATCATCGCATCGGAGCAAGCGATTGCCGCGGGCAAAAGGTGGCTGGCTCATGATGACAATGTTGATCAGTCGATCGGCGACAAGCTCAACATGCTTGCCGATCTTGATCATGCGATCGAGAACGAAAATCTCACGGTCGTCTATCAGCCAAAATGGAACATGAAATCTGATGTGCTGAATGGGGTCGAAGCACTGGTGCGCTGGCGTCAGCCGGGCCAAGGCTTGATCAGCCCGGCTACATTCATTCCGATTCTGGAAAAAGAGGGCCGGATCGACGAACTGACCATTTTTGTCCTGCAACGTTCGTTGAACGACTTGGCTGAATGGAGCAGGCGCCAGCCGGATCTGAGCTGTTCGGTCAATATTTCGGCTCAGCTGCTGGGCGACAGCAAATTTGTAGAAAGGGCGATCGCGATCATCGAAGCCTCGTCTGTCTCCAATTGTCAGGTGACATTTGAAGTGACCGAAACCGCAGCGCTCGCGGATCTAGATCTATCGATAGTCGCACTCACTCGGATCCGCGACGCCGGCATCAAGATTTCCATCGATGACTACGGAACAGGCCAATCGACGATGAGTTATTTGCAGCGTCTGCCGATAGATGAAATCAAGATCGACCAGAGCTTTGTGAAGACCATTACCACGGACAAGGCCAACCGCGTGATGGTCAAATCAACCATCCAGATGGCCCATGCGCTGGGATTCAAGGTTGTGGCAGAAGGGATCGAGGATCAGCAATGCATGGATATGCTCGTCAAACTGGGGTGCGATGTGGGTCAGGGCTGGCATATATCGAAACCGGCTACATCGGAAGCCTTCCAGGCGACTTGGTTGGACATTAAGTTAGATAAACAGCTTAAATCAGGCTGATCGATAATCATGTTAGGATAGAAGCTGATGTCCGCTGTTGGAATATTGCAGCCACAACGCTGATGTCTGTTTCGAGGGCACGAAGCGGACATAGTATTGGACCCTTGGGACTGTCCAAAACCTAGTGTTAGCAAAAATACAGTCAGCCTATTGCACTGCCGGCTTTACCTATCCGTCCACAACAAAACTCAAACCGCAGCCAGCGCCTGATCAAAGTCAGCGATCAGATCATCCGGGTCTTCGACACCGATCGAAATCCGCACGAGATTATCGGTAATGCCGAGCGCGGCCCGGCGCTCGTCGGACACCGAAATATGGGTCATCGCCGCTGGCAGGCTGGCCAGCGTTTCGGTGCCGCCGAGGCTCACCGCCAGTTTGGCGATTTTCATCGCGTCGAGGAAGCGGAAGGCTTCCGCCTCGCCGCCCTTGATGAACACCGAAAAGGTTGAACCGGCGCCGCTGCAATGGCGATCGTAAATATCCTTCTGGCGCTCGTCCTCGATGAAACCGAGATAGCCCAGCCCCTCGACTTTGGGATGGTCGCGCAGGAAAGCGCAGACCTTTTCGGCATTTTCGCCCGCGCGGGTCATACGCAGTTCCAGCGTTTCCAGGCTGCGCATCAGCATCCATGCGGTATTCGGATCGCAGATCGTCCCGATCGTATTCCGGATCGCGCGGATCGGGTCCATATAGGCCTTGCTGCCGAGGACGCCGCCAGCGACCAGATCGCTGTGGCCGCCGACATATTTGGTCAGGCTGTAGATCACGATATCCGCACCATGTTTGAGCGGTTGCTGCCACAGTGGACCAAGAAAAGTATTGTCGATCGCGATCGGCGGCGCGCCGTCCTTGCCAAATACCTGCTGACGGGCATCGGCGACGCCTTCGATATCGACCAGGGCGTTGGTCGGGTTGGCGGGGCTTTCCAGATAGATGATCGCCACCTTGCCGCCATTGGCCTCTGCCTGGGCCTTGGCTTGCTCCAGCATCACGGCAACCTCGGAAGGAGCGGCTCCTGCAGGAAAGTCGAGGAAGGTCACGCCAAAGCGGCCCAATATCTTGTTGATCAGCGTCTCGGTCGCTGCATAGAGCGGCCCGCTGTGGACCACGACATCGCCCTGGTTGACGTGGGTGAGCAATACGGTCGAAATGGCCGACATGCCGCTGGAAAATACCAGCGCATCCTCGGCCTCGTCCCAGATGCTCAGCCGGTCTTCCAAAATTTCCTGATTGGGGCCGTTGAACCGCGAATAGACCAGCCCGTCCGATCCGCCGGGGCGTTTGCCGGTGATTCCTTCAAAAAACCGTTTGCCGGCAGCGGCATTTTCAAAAGCGAAGGTCGAAGTCAGAAAAATCGGCGGCTTGAGCGCACCTTCCGAAAGCTCCGGATCATAGCCATGGCCCATCATCAATGTCGCCGGCTTCAGCTTGCGTCCGCCAATTTCTTCGATCGGTGCCTTGGGCATCCGGCGCGTGACCGGCACGGCCGCCGTTGGATCATTCTGCTTCGCCATATTCTATCTTTCCCCACCGTTGAATCTGGATGAAGCCATGCCCGAAAAGCTAGTTGGTTACAACGGAAACCACCCACACACAGCCAATTATAATCGGGATACCGGCGAGATCGAGCAGCAGGCCCGATTTCAGCATTTTTGGCAGCTCGATATGGCCCGTCGACCAGGCAATCGCATTGGGGCCGGTCCCGGAAGGCAGCATGAATCCCCAGCTCGCGGCCATCGCCGCAGGCACCGCGAGCAGCACCGGATCGACACCGGTCGCGAGGATCAGGCTGGCGACCACCGGCATGATCCCGCTCGCGGTCGCGACATTGGAGGCAAATTCGGTCACCAAAATGACCAGCGCGACCAGCGCGATGGCGATAACCAGCACCGGAACCGACCGGAGCGGCTCAAGCGCACCGCCAAGCCACTCTGCCAGGCCGGATTCGATGATCCCTGCAGCCAGCGCCAGCCCGCCGCCGAACATCATGATAACGCCCCAGGGCGCATGGTTCGCTTCCTGCCAGTTGAGCAGGCGGCGACCGGTGCCGTCGGGCAATATGAACAATAAAAGGCCGCCGACGACCGCGATGCTGCCATCATGCAAGGCGCCGTCAGGAAAGAGCGTCTTGATTTGCGGGAGGAACAGCCAACCCAGCACGACGATCGCGACGACCGGGACGACCCGTTTCTCCGGGATGCTCCACGGCCCCGGCGAACCGATCGCCAGCTTTGCCTTGACCCCGTCAAAACTATGCCGCCCGACCTTTTGGACAGCAATGAGAATAGCCGCCAGAACGGGGATGCCGATGATCACGATCGGGATACCGAATTTGAGCCAGCTGATAAAATCGAGATTCATCCCCAGTGTCTTGTTGATCAGGCCTGCGGCAATCGCGTTGGTCGGGCTGCCGACCAATGTACCCAGCCCGCCGATCGACGCAGCAAACGCCACGCCCATGACCAGTGCCCCGGCAAAGCCGTCGGTCTCACCGTCTTTGACGCCGCCAGCGACCAATACCGCCAGCGCAATCGGGATCATGATCAGCGTCGACGAGGTGTTGGAAATCAGCATGCTGAGCAAAGCGGTGGCGATCATGAAGGCGAATAATATGCCCCAGGCGCTTTTCCCGGACATCCCGATAATCGCCAGCGCCAGCCGCCGGTGCAGGCCTACCCGCTCGATCGCCAGAGCGAGAAAGGCACCCCCGAGAATGAGAAACAGGATCGGCGAATAAAATTGGTTCGCCGTTTCGGCTGCGGTCATCACATCCATCGTCGGCAGCGCGAGAAACGGCAGCAGGGCGGTTGCCGTCAGCGGCACCGCCTGGGTCATCCACCAGGTCGCCATCAACAGGGTCAGCGCGGCGACGTGCCAGGCTTCGCCCGACATCGACTGCGGATTCGGCGCGAGCAACATGGCGATGAACACGGCTAGTCCCGCCCATAGACCGATGCGTTGTGCGTTCATGCCCCCTCCTGTAGATACGTCATGCCAGCGAAGGCCGGCACCCAAACCGACTGGCCGTTCTTAGAAACCAGATTGGTATAGGCCCCCAGCCTTCGCTGGGGTGACGATGGAAATCAATATCATTCAGCAATGCCGATCAGCGAAACCTGTCGTCCATAGCCCGCCTCGCCGCGATGACAGGAACGGCGGTAGCTGAAATAGCGATCCTCGTGGGCGTAGGTATCGAGACCGAGCTTTTCGATCTTGCCCACCCCAGCCGCTTGCAGCCGCGCCGCAACATAATCCTCGATATCAAATTGAAAATGGCCCGGCTTTCCGGCCGCGAAGAAGCGGTCATTGGCCGCGTCGGCGTCGAGAAAGCGCGTGCGAAAGGCCGCGTCGACTTCATAGCTGGCCTGCGCAATGCAGGGGCCAATGGCGCAGGCTATCCGGCCGCGATCGGCGCCGAGTGCTTCCATCGCGGTGATCGTATTATCAGTAACGCCGCCAAGCGCACCCTTCCAGCCGGCATGGGCGGCGCCGATCACATTCGCTTGCGGATCGTGGAACAGCACCGGCACACAGTCGGCGGTCAGGATGCCGAGCAGCAGGTTTGACTGGTTGGTCACCATCGCATCGGCATGCGGGCGCTGGTCGAGCGGCAGCGGACCGGTCACGGTGACGACATCCGCGCTGTGCACCTGATGCACGGTGACCAGCTCGCCGCCCGGCATAAGACCATCGACGGCCCGGCGGCGGTTTTCCATGATGGCATCGCGAGCATCATCGCTGCCCAGACCGATATTCAGCCCGGCATGGATACCTTCCGAAACACCTCCTGCCCGGCCGAGAAAGCCGTGTACTGCGCCGTCGAGCAGGGGGGACGTCGCAATATCAAGCAAGGCTTTTGTGGACCTGTTCGGCAACATCTTTCGACAAGTCCGGCTGCGCGGCAATTTTCTCGAGCGCCAGCCGCATGAGTTCCGACCGCCCGCGTTCATAGCGCCGCCAGCGCCCGAGCTGCGGGATGAACCGCGCCGCGGTTTGCGGGTTCTGCTTGTCCAGCGCGATCACCATATCGGCGATCATCCGGTAACCCTTGCCCGACGGATCGTGGAAACGGACCTGATTGCCGGTAAACGCCCCGTAAAGCGCGCGAACGCGATTGGGATTGGACATGGTGAAATCCGGATGGCGCGACAGGCCGTCGACCCGTTTCAGCGTATCGCTGCGTTGCGACATCACCTGCAGGCTGAACCATTTGTCGAGGACCAGCGGGTTGCCTTTAAATCTCTTGTAGAAATCATCAAAGGCAACAGCCCGTTCTTCGGCTTCGAGATGGGATAATACGGCCAGCGCACCCTGCATGGCGGTCATATTATCCGCCTCGCGATATTGCTCAAAAGCGACTTCGGCGGCATCTTCGGTGAACGAGGCTGCCAGATAGCCCAAAGTCACATTGCGCAATTTGCGCTTCGCCCGCGCTTCGGCATCAAGCGAAAATTCACCGGGCCAGCAGCTCTTGTACAGCTTGCGGAACTGCTTTTCGAACTGCACCGCAATTTTCCCGCGCAATTTTTCGCGTTCCTCGTGGATCGCCTGCGGATCGACTTCGACCATCTGGTCGCCGAGAAAGGCTTCGCTCGGCAACAGGATCAGTTCGGCCAGAAAGGCCGGATCGATAGTCTTGTCGGCGAGAATTTTCGCCACCGCCTGCAAGATGATATCGCGGTCGACCGGCGTGCCCGAAACCTTGGCGGTCAGATAGCCGGTCATCAGCCTTTGCACCGCCTCGAACCGGGCAAACGGATCATCATCATGAGCGGACAGAAATGCCAGTTCCTCAGCCGTCTGATTGCTTTCCAATATGATCGGCGCGGAAAAGCCGCGATTGATCGAGAGGACCGGATGATCCTTGTGGCCTTCGAGGACGAAGCTCTGTTCGGTCTGGTCGAGCAACAGCAACTGCTCGCCTTCGTGCGCGCCGGTTTCCGGGTCGAGCAGAGCTGTCCTGAGTGGAATGACCAGCTCTGACGACTTTGGCTTCTCGCCATTTTGCGCAATTTTCTGGCTGAGCTGGACGGTCGCGGTCCCGGTTTGTGGATCGTGGCTCAGTTTCGCGGTCACCCTTGGCGTGCCCGGCGTTTCATACCATTTGCGGAATTGTTTCAGATCAATTTCGCCGCCGTCTTCCATCGCGGTGACAAAATCCTCACAGGTCGCAGCCTCGCCGTCATGCCGGTCGAAATAGAGATCGGTGCCCTTGCGGAAATTTTCCGGCCCCATCAAAGTGTTCATCATCCGGATGACTTCCGCGCCCTTGTTATAGATGGTGGCGGTGTAGAAATTGGAGATTTCCTGATAGCTTTCCGGACGGATCGGATGGGCCAATGGACCAGCATCTTCGGGGAATTGCGCTGCCCGCAATATCCGCACGTCCTCGATCCGCTTGAGCGCGGCCGAACCCATGTCGGCGGAGAAGCTCTGGTCCCGGTAGACGGTGAAGCCTTCCTTGAGGCTGAGCTGGAACCAGTCGCGGCAAGTGACGCGATTTCCGGACCAATTATGGAAATATTCGTGGGCAACCACGCCTTCGATGCCATCGAAATCGGCGTCGGTGGCGACTTCCGGATCGGCGAGAATATAACGCGAGTTGAAGATGTTGAGGCCCTTGTTCTCCATCGCGCCCATGTTGAAATCGCTGACCGCGACAATGTTGAACAGGCCGAGATCATATTCGCGGCCATAGGTTTCTTCATCCCAGCGCATCGAATCTTTCAGCGCCTGCATGGCATGGCCGGTGCGATCGAGATCGCCGTCACGCACCCAGATATTGAGCTCGACCGGCTTGCCCGAACGGGTTGTAAAACTGTCATTGTTGGACACCAGATCACCGGCGACCAATGCGAAGAGATAGCTCGGCTTGGGCCAGGGATCATTCCATTGCACCCAGTGGCGGCCATTCTCGCCATCGCCTTCGGCGACCTTGTCGCCATTGCAGAGAAGAACCGGAAATTGAGCCTTGTCTGCTTCCATCCGGACCTGATAGCGGCTCAGCACATCGGGCCGGTCGGGTGCAAAGGTGATCCGGCGGAATCCTTCGGCTTCGCACTGGGTGCACAACATTCCGTTCGAGCCATAAAGCCCCATCAATTGCGTGTTGGTCGACGGATCCAGCTCGACCTCGATCTCGACAATATGCGATGCGCCGGTCAATGGCAGGACCAGATCGCCCTCGATCAGCTTCCAGTCATTCCACGCCGCGCCGTCGACTTTCACCGCGGTCGGGGTGATATCGTCACCCTGCAGGACCAAAGGTTCGTCCGCTGATGCGCTTTTCGATCGCCGGACATCCAGTTTCGAGCGCACCACTGTTCGTTCCAGATCGAGCTGAAAGTCGAGTTCTATTTCCGGAATGAACCAGGCGGGTGGCCGATAATCCTCGCGGCGGATGGTTGCCGGGTCGACAGGGGCCGGAGCGGCATCGGCCATTTCGGAATTGGCGGTTTTTTGAATATCAAGCATGGCCTTGCCATAAGAGCCATTTGCACCCCGCGCAATTGCGTTTATGGCTTGGGCAAAAGGGAGTGGATCATGTCGAGAATATTGATGTTCGTTATCGCCGCCATGCTGATCGCCGGCCTGCCGGTGGAAACAGTTTTCGCACAATCCAGCGTAGCGGCATTTGACGTCGAACAGGCCAGCCGCGCCTATATCGATACTTTGCAGGGCGCCGATCTGGAAAAATCCAACGGTTATTTCGAAGGTGGCTACTGGCTGATCCTGTGGGGAGCATTGGTCGGAATATTCGTTGATTTCCTTATCCTGCAGTCGCGCTTTTCTGCCCGCTTCCGGGACTGGGCCGAACGGGTAACCAGCCGCAAATGGCTGCAACCCGCACTCTATGCGCTCCCTTATGTTTTCGCCGGATTTCTGATCAGCCTGCCATGGACGATCTACACCGACTTTTTCCGGGAGCAACAATATGGCTTGCTGAGCCAGGGCTTTGGCGCCTGGTTTGGCGAGCAGATGATCGGTCTCGTGATCTCGCTGATCATATTTCCATTGCTGATCATGGCGATTTTTGCCGTCATCCGGCGAGCACCCAAGACATGGTGGATATGGGGAACCGGCGTGATTTCGATCTTCCTGTTTATCGGAATGATGCTCGGACCGGTATTCATTTCTCCGTTGTTCAACGATTATAGCGAGATGGCAGAAGGGCCGATGCGGGACCGGATTGTCGCGATGGCCGCGGAATATGACATTCCGGCCACAAATATATATGTTTTCGACCAGTCCAAACAGCATAAGCGGATATCCGCCAATGTTTCCGGTGTCGGACCGACGATCCGGATTTCGCTGAACGACAATCTGCTCGAACGTACCGATCCCGAAGAAGTCGCTGCCGTGATGGGGCATGAGCTCGGTCACTATGTCCTCGGCCATACATGGCGCTCGATCCTGATCTTGACGCTGATCATGGCCATCGGGCTCTTCATCGTCGCGCGTCTCGCCCCGCGGTTGATCGATCACCATGGCCAGAAATGGGGCGTGCGGAGCGTGTCCGATCCAGCGGCGATCCCGGTGCTCAGCATCATTCTGACGGTCTACTTCTTTGCCGCGACCCCGGCGATCAACAGCCTGATACGGATCAATGAAAGCGACGCCGACCAGTTCGGCCTCGATACGGCGCAAGAGCCGGACGGCTTTGCCAAAGTTGCGATGCGCCTGTCCGAATATCGCAAGATCGAACCGGGACCGGTCGAAGAGATGCTCTTCTTCGATCATCCATCGGGTGCCACAAGGGTACGCATGGCGATGCAATGGAAAGCCGACCATGTCGAAAACCCCCAAATGGTCCAGCCCGGCAACCTGGAGAAAGAATAGCCGCCGATGCCCCATATGCTGATCTTCGGAGTGGGTTATACCGCCTCGCGGCTGGCGCAGCGGCTGCGGGCGAACGGCTGGACCGTGACCGGAACGCGCCGCACAGCGCAGGATGGCGCGCTGGCTTTTGACAACGCGCTGCTGGTCCTGGCCGCTCTGGCGGAGGCGACCCATGTGCTGTCCTCGGTCCCGCCCGCAAGCAATGGCCGCGAACCGGTGCTCGATCATTATGGCGAGGCGATCAAGTCCGCTTCCCTGGAATGGAGCGGCTATCTCTCCTCCACCGGGGTCTATGGCGATGTGGACGGTGCCTGGGTCGACGAGAGCGCGACGATCGGTTCGGGCCGCCGCAAGGCGCGCAGCGAGGCCGATCAGAGCTGGCAGGATTTGCGCAGCGATATGCACGTCTTTCGCCTGCCCGGCATATATGGTCCGGGCCGCAGCCCGCTGACCCGCGTTCGCGAAGGCAAGGCCAAACGCATCGACATGCCGGGACAGATATTCAGCCGAATCCATGTTGATGATATTGTCGCAGCGGTGATCGCTTCGTTCGATGGCCCGGCGGGCGTCTATAATGTTTCGGATGATCTGCCTGCGCCGCAGCATAAAATCGTCGCCCATGCAGCGCGTCTGTTGGCTATGGATGTCCCGCCGTTGCTGTCGCTGGAAGATGCCAATCTGTCGCAGGCGGCGCTGGGTTTCTATGAAGAAAACCGCCGCGTCGCCAATGGCAAGGCGAAGCGGCTGCTGGACTGGGAGCCGCGCTATCCGGATTACAAGGCGGGATTGCAGTCGCTGCTTGATTGATGCTCAGGCCGAAATGCGCGGCGTCTTCGGTTTGCGTGCGCGCAGCGCAACCAGCAGTCCGAGCATTGCAAGAATCGCGCCGCCGGCAGGCAGCCGTCCAGACATAATCCTCGAAAATCGTCGACAATATCATCGCCACCACCGGCACCAATACGCTGGAATAGGCCGCTTTGCCCGGACCGATTTCGCGGATCATCGCAAAATAGAGCGGGAAGGTCACGACCGAGCCGATGACGCCGAGGTAGACTATCCCGCCCCAGTAGGCCGCGCGCATTTCATAGACCGGAGGGCCTACCGTGACCCACGAAATAGCGATATTGATCAGCGCTCCGAAAAGCATTGCCCAGGCGAGGATCGTGATGATCGGATAGGTTTTGAGCCGTTCGCCCGCCTGCATGACATTGGCGATCGATGCGGACAATATGCCGCCCAGGGTCAGCGCGGCACCCAACAAAACCTGCTCAAGGCTGGCAGGGGATGCGCGATATTCATGCCAGAACAGCATGGCGATGCCGACCGCGGCAATGGCAGAACCGCCGAGAAAGGGTGCGGTGATCCGATGGCCGAGAAAAATGCGGCCCAGAATCGCGTTGGGGACCATCAGCAGCGCGAACAATACCGCAACCAGTCCCGACGTGATGAACAGTTCTGCATTATAGACAAAGTTGAAATTGAAGGTGAACTGGAACAGTCCGAGGATCAGGGCCAGCATATAGCCGGTGCGGTCGAGCCGGAACGGCGCGCGCCGGAATCCCACCAGTACGAACATCGCTGCGGCGGCGACGATGAACCGGTAACTGACCGACCAGCTTGGCGGCACTTCGGAAATCTGATCCTTGATCACCAGCCAGGTCGACCCCCAGATCAGCGAGACCAGCAGAAACGGGATCAGGATGCGCGGGTTGAGGAGGCTGGGCTCGCTCCCTTCACCGGCGCTCATAAGGTCGCGATCGCCTCGGCAAGGGGGCGGATATCTTCGGCGCTCTGATTCCAGCTGGTTACCAGCCGCGCCTGACCTGCGCCCCAGTCGTAGAAATCAAATCCCATGCTACGTAACTGTGCCGCTTCGTCAGCCGACAATTTGATGAAGATCTCGTTCGCCTCGACCGGATAAACGAGCCGGTTTGCGGCGGCCTTTGCTATGATTTGCGCGCCGGCATTGGCCGCGCGGGCGTTGTCGAGCCACAGATCATTGTCGAGCATCGCCAGTATCTGCGCTGCGAGATAACGCCCCTTGGACTGCAAATGCCCGGCGCGTTTACGGCGATAATGAGTGTCTGCGGCCAGTTCACGGTCAAAAAATATCAGCGCCTCGGCGCTCATCCCGCCATTTTTCACAAAGCCGAAGCTGAGCGCATCGACGCCGGCCTTCCATGTCAGATCGGCGGGCGAGCAACCGAGCGATGCAACCGCATTGGCAAAGCGCGCACCATCCATATGCAGGCCGAGCCCGCGCGCGTTGCAGACCTCCGCCACTCCAGCCACTTCATCGGGGCGGTAGACCAGACCATATTCGCTGGCATTGGTAATCGAAACGGCGGCTGGCTGGACCTGATGGACATCGTCGCGGATCGCCGCGCAATGGGCTTCTACGCTTTCCGGCGAGAGTTTTGCGCCATCCCCGTCGAGCAGCATCAGCTTCGCGCCGCCGGTAAAGAAACCCGGCGCGCCGGCCTCGTCCTGCTCGATATGGGCTTCGCGGTGACAGATCACGCCCTGATACGGCTGGCACATGGCGGCGAGCGCCAGCGAATTGGCCGCCGTTCCGGTCGCCACCCACAAAGCCTCGACCTTGGTTTCGAACAGATCGGAAAAAGCGCCATTGAGCCGCCCGCTCAGGCTATCGCCATCATAGGCAGTGTCTTGCACATTGGCTTCGGCCAGCGATTCCAGCAACTTGGGATGCACCGACGCGGCATTATCAGAGAAAAATCGCATATGCAGCGCATGGCTCAGACCTCTTGGCGCGTCAAGATGGCTAGGGTCGAAACCTGATAAATGCGCGGGTGTGGTGTCAAAATGGCTATAATATCGGGTGAAAGCGCCCGCCGGGAAGGCCAAGCGTTTTAAGCACTTGCCGGAAATACCGGCCAGCTATCGACTATCGCGCCATTCTCATAGATTGCGATATCTCCGAATTGTAGAAACACGGCTTCGCTTTGTGTGGGACGAAGGAAGACAAAGTCATCGGACCGGATGTCTGTGCCCGGGCCGCCATTTAACATTTCCTGATTGCTGGAGTGGCCAAATGTACTGTTATAGCGCAGTCCGGGAGGATCTTCAGGATGGGCCATCCACTTGCCGCCATAGATGAAAATAGTCTTGTCGAGATTGGGATTGAGCGCGCGCTTTGCTCCATCGGCAAATTCCATGACCGGTAACCGTGTTTGATCAAGCACCTTGAGCGCAGGCGTGGCAATGAAAGCGGCAGGCACGAACGCTTCCAGTAAATCTGTGTCAAAGTCGGTCGGCTTGACCAGCGCCGACCCGACCGAGATTTCGTTGGCAATATCGGTATCTTTATAGAGCCGGTAGGTCGGGCTGCCGGCGGCGTTGAGGGTCGCGGCTTTGACCGCAGTCTCTCCAAAGACTGTCGTTGCAGCGCCCAACGCCGTTTCGTAAATGTCCCATGCGCTGTTTTTGGCTCTGTCGCGCCAGCCCAATGTTGTGGGAACTTTGGACAGATGCGGTTCATAGCCCATTAGTCCAGCAAAACTAAGGCGGTTTGACGCACGGATTTTTTCCATCATGCCGGACAGTGCGTCGCCGGGCTCCATGCCGCCACGATGCAGGCCGACATCCAGTTCGATATTGATTCCCATTTCCGCGCCTTGCGCTTCGGCAATAGCGGCATATTGATCGAGCCGCCCGGGCGTATCAACCAGCCATTGCACCTTGCTGGCTGCTTCCGCATTATCCTGTGGTAGCGCGGCGAAATAGTTTTTGACAGCCTGTGCCGGCATCGGCTTGCCGATCAGCTGGCTAGCGTCCGGCATGGCTTCGCTCAGCGCAATTAACATCGGCAGGCTGAATGTCATCAGCCGGTCGGAGCCGCTGCGTTCGCGGACATGACTGATCAGGCCAAGTGAAGGAAGTGATTTGGCGACTATCCGATATCCCATGTCTTTCGGCAAATCAGACATCAGCTGATCGATATTCGCGTTGAGCCTTGTCCGGTCAATCACTAGCGTAGGCTGCGCGATATTCGCGTCGCGCAATGCTTTTTGCATGGCCAGAAAATAGGGGCTGCGCGGTCCGCTTTTGTCCGATGATCGTCCCAATGCCAAAGCCGTTCCTCCCGCTATTATCGCTCCGCCAACCAGCATTTTTCTCCGGCTCAATTTTGCCATGCTAAGCTTCTCCCCAGATTTTGGAGAGATAGGGATTCACAAATTTCCCCGTTGGATCAAGCTCTTTACGCAGCTGATTGAAAGCAGCGAATTTCGGATAAAGTGTCGATAACTCTTTTGCGCCCAGACTGTGCAGCTTGCCCCAATGCGGGCGCCCGCCTGCCGCCCGGAATATTGGTTCAAATTCGGTGAAGAAATATTGGTAGTTTTCTGAAGAATCAGCATGGATGGCGATCGATAGCCGGTGGCCGTCGTTAAACGGGCTGAGCCATGCCTCGTCGGGTGCGGTTACCCGTGCTTCGATAGGGTAAAAGGCATCGCTCCTGCTTTCCATTTTGGCGATAACCTGACGCAGTGTCGCCAATCCATTCTCCAGCGGAATATGATATTCCATTTCGTTAAACTTGGACGGACGGCTGGTCGCGAGTAGTTTCCACCCCGCATCGGTAGTGTCTTCTCCGGCGTCAGGATCAACAGACCCCGCAAATATTTTGCACCTGAGCCAGGATGACCAGCCAAATGTGTCACGCAGCTGCTTCAGATCCTGCAGGAAATTATCATCTTCGCTTGGCTGCTCTCCTTTGAGAGGCCCCTCATATTTATCATGAGTGAACGTGGCCCCATGACCGGTGTTGGGGAAGAACACCGCTTCAAAATTGCGATGCTTTTCCGAGAGTGCCATATATTGGTCGAGAATATGGTCTGTTTTGACCAGTTTCACCCGGCGGTGGAGATTGAAGGCCGGTTCGGCTTGCAGATCATAGCGGGTGATGATTCCCAGCGCGCCGAGCGATACCTTGCCCGCCTGGAACAGATCCGGATTTTGTCCGGCGCTCGCTTGCACAATCTCGCCCGATGGCGTGACCAGCTCAAAGCTTCGCACATAGTCATGGATCGCCGTCAGGTTGCGCCCGGTTCCATGGGTGGCAGTACTGAAGCCGCCGGCAAGCGTCTGCACATCAATATCGGGTAAATTGGCAAACGCGAGGCCTTGTTCATGGAGCAGGCGCGCGGCTTGCTGGAGTTTCGTACCGGCACCCAGTGTCGCGATGCCGGTTGCCGCATCATGCGTGATGAGCCCCGATAATGCGCCGATATCCACGATCGTCCCTTCGGTCGGGCACAATGCGGTAAAGCTGTGTCCGCTGCCCGCCGGACGGATGGGTGCCGGGCTGTCTTTGACGAGTGCCGCCACTTCTTCGACATTGGTGGGCGCTGCCAGTATCTTTGGTGTTGCTTTTTGAATGCCGGACCAATTCAACCAGGCGCGCTCACCAGCCGGGACCTTTGGCAGTTCGGGATCAAAGCCCTTGCGCACAAAATCCCTGGAAGACCACCAGGCCTGGCTGCCGACCGGAATGGCAATGGCAACAGTCGCACCGCCCAATAATAATTTTCTGCGAGAAAGGGCCATCAGCTTTTCCTGCCCGCCATAAAGGCGATCAGTTGGCTGAGCTCTTCATCTGAACAATCATTGCACAATCCCATCGGCGGCATGGCATTGAGGCCTGTCCTGGTGCTGGCAAGCAGACCATCAGCGCCTTTGGCGTCATATCGAAAGGCCCATGCGGCCTTGTGTCCGGTCAATGGCGCTGCTGCGTCAACGGTCGAGTGACATATTCTGCAACTTCGGTCATATTTGGAAGCAAGCTTTGCATCATCGGGGCTTAAACCGGCGGCAAGTTGAATGTCGGATTCGGCAGGAGAGATTTGGGCGGACCGGGAACCGGCAGTTTCGCCAGCCTGGTCGGCACGGCCTTCCCCGCAGGCAGCGAGCAGAACCATTGACGCTGCAGCCAGCTTTTTCATGCCTCCATCCTTGCCTTTTCTTGAAAGATAGCTATTACTATCGTTCTGTATTCATAGTGTCAAGAGGATGCGCATGACGGCAAAAGTGGACATATCGGGCAAAGCCGTCGAACCGCGCAGGCGTCCGCGACAACAGCGGGGCCAGGACACCATTGATCGAATATTGGAAGCGTCGGCAGAGCTATTGGAGGAACTGGGTTTTGACAGGTTGAATACCAACCTGATTTGCAAGCAGGCCGGTCTGACGCCGCCAGCGCTATATCGGTATTTTCCGAACAAATATGCCGTACTGAAAGCGCTGGGCGAACGGCTGATGCGCGTTCAAAATGACGCGCTCTACGACGCTCTTGACGATATGGGGGCTGTACCAACCGCCCGGGAGATTGCCGAGCAGCTACGCGGACAATATGATGTGACAATGGCCCAGAAAGGCGGAGCGTGGATCATGCGCGCACTTCATGCGACACCGCAGCTCGCCAATGTTCGGCGTGCTTCCCATGGCGAAATGGTCAAACGATTTGTGGATTTGCGAACCAGCGAAAAGCCGGAAGCCGATCTTCAGGAAATCGAACGACGATACCAGATCATCGTCGAAACGGGATATGCGGTTTTGGAAATGCTGATCGACAATCCGGACATGGATATAGACGCGACCCTGAAAGATACGGGGTTGATGTTGTTTGCGCTCCTGGATTCCGGGTCGGTCAAGGAAAGTCGATTTTCGCCCCAATCGTTCGCTGGATCACGGTGATCACGCACATCGCCGAATATACCACCGCAATGAGGGCAAAATATTGTGGCAGCAAGCACATCAGGACAAATGCGATGATGGTTTCCGTGCCTTCCGCGAGACCTGTATTGTAGAAGAAGCTCTTTTTCCCGTGGGCATCGGTTTCCTGTCCCTCCTTGGCCGCCATTACGGCATAGGCGAGAAAGCTTATACCGGTCAGCGTGAAGCTGGCGATCAATATCATCGCGAAGGGGAGATTGGCGGGCGCGGCGAAGCCAAAGCCGACCGGGACCGCGACGTAAAAGGCAAAATCGCTGACGATATCGAGATAGCCGCCAAAATTGGTCTGGGCGGTGGCCCGCGCGATTGCGCCGTCGAGTCCGTCAAACAGGCGGCTGAGAAGAACCAGCACCAGCCCCAACAGATAATAGCGGTAGCCGATTGCCACGCCCGCACCGATTCCGGTCAATGCACCGGCAATCGTGACCTGGTTGGCGGTGATGCCGGATCGGGCCAGTCCCTTGCCGATGGCGTTCAGCGGCGGGTCAATCAACGGCCTTATCCGGGAATCAAGCATCTTCGCTCCTTACACAAATGTAATCAGACCGATCACCGCTCCGGTCATCGCGGTGGCGCAATTGCCGGCGATCCAGCTTTTCATGCCCAGCCCTGCCACTTCCACCCGACGTGACGGCGACAAGGTCCCGATGGTGGAAACCAGCAATCCGACGCTGGCGAGATTGGCGAAGCCGCACAGCGCGTAAACAACAATCAGCTGGCTGCGCGGATCGAATGTTCCGTCCGGCAGCGCGGCGAGATCGAGATAGGCGACATATTCGTTGAGGATCGTCTTGGTGCCCATCAGCGCACCGGCGGCAGGTGCCTGTTCCCAAGGCACGCCCAATGTCCACATCACAGGGGCAAACAGCCAGCCGAAGGCGCGTTTGATCGTCACGGCCTGACCATCTACATAAGGCAATATCGTGAGTATCTGGTCGACCAGCGCGACCAGTGCGAACACCACCAGGATGATCCCGATAACAGCCAGAAACACTTGCACACCTTCCATGGTTCCGCGCACAATGGCGTCGATGCTGCCGTCATATTTGAGCCCCGGCTGCTCGTCACCGGTCTCGGTCTTGCCGTCTCCCGGCACCATCAGGCGCGCCAATAATATGGCGGCTGGCAGCGAGATAAGCGAGGCGGAGATCATATGACCGACAGCATTGGGAACGGTCTGTGACAGCGTCGAAGCGTAGAGGATCAATATCGCACCCGAAATGGTCGACATTGCCAGCACCATTACCATGAACAGTTCCGCGCGGCTCATCTTGTCAAAATAGGCGCGCAATATCAGCGGGGATTCGACAACGCCGAGGAAGATGTTCGCGCCACCGCTGAGGCCGACGACGCCGCTGACCCCCATCGTCTTGCGCAGCGCCCAGGACAGGCCGCGTACGATCCACGCGAGCACGCCCCAATGCCACAGCAATGCTGACAGCGCCGAAAACACGATGACCAGCGGCAATATCTGGAACGCAATGATCAGCGGCGGCTGCACGCCTTCCTTCAGCACAAAGGGCAATTCGGCTCCGCCAGCATAGCCGAACATATAGGCTGATCCGACCAGGGTCGCTTTTTCAATCGCCATCACGCCCTGATTGGCGAGACCGATAATATCCCAGACAAAGGGCACCCGGACGATCACCAATGCAATCGTGAATTGCAGCAACAGCGCCCCGCCGATCCATTTCCAGCTTGGTCGGTCCTTGCGATTTTCGGATATCGCCCAGACAAACAGCAGGATCAGCGTCAGGCCAATCAGCCCCTGCCCCTGACGCATTATGTCGATCATCCGCGCATCCAGCTATGGTAGCGCTCGACCCAGCGGAGCAGGCCTTCCGGGGCGTGAGCGCGTTTCCATTCGCCCGCCGCATATTTATTGGCTTCGGCCATCGTCGGATAGGTGTGGATCGTGCCCAATATCTTGTTCAGGCCGAGCTTGTATTTCATCGCCAGAACATATTCGGCGAGCAACTCTCCGGCATGGTTGCCGACGATGGTGACCCCAAGAATCTTGTCTTTACCCGGCGGGGTCAGCACTTTGACAAATCCCCGGGTCGCGCTTTCGGCGATCGCCCGGTCCAGTTCGTCCAGCCGATATATGGTCACCTCATGAGCGATATCCTGCTCAATGGCTTCCTGTTCATTCAGGCCGACACGGGCGATTTCGGGATCGACGAAGGTCGTCCAGGGAATGACGCGATAGTCGGCTTTGAATGTGCGGAACTGGCCGAACAAGGCGTTCACCGAAGCATACCACGCCTGATGCGAAGCGACATGGGTGAACTGATAGGGACCGGCGACATCGCCCGCAGCAAATATGTTCGGGTAGGAGGTGGCGAGGAGGTCATCGGTGACAATAGTTCTATCCGTCTCGATGCCCAGTTCCTCCAGACCAAAACCGGAAAGCCGCGCCGAACGACCGACGGCGATGACCAAGGCATCAAAGGCGATCGTTTGTTCCTTGCCGTCCGCGCTAACGATCAGCCACTTTTCGCCATCGACCAATTCGCATCGGACCGCATCATGGCCGGTTCGGACAATTACGCCAGAACCTTCCTGAGCGGCCTTTGCGAGAGCGGCAACATCTTCATCCTCACGGACCAACAAGCGCTCTTCCCGCTCGACCTGCGTTACTTCGGCACCAAGACGTGCGAAAGCCTGGCTCAACTCGCAGCCGATCGGGCCGCCGCCGAGGATGATCATGCGTTTCGGAATATCGTCGAGCTTGGCGAATTCTTCCCAAAGCGTATCGCTGGTGAAATAGCCGACATCATCGAGACCAGGCAGCGGCGGAACAAAGGGCGTGCCGCCGGTGGCCAAAATGATCGAACGCGTGGTCAGCCGTTGGAGCTCGCCATCATTGCGCTGGATCTCGACCGTCCAGGGATCGACAATCTTGGCATAGCCTTTGACAACATCGACACCCAGTTCTGTATAGCGCTCGACGCTATCATGCGGGGCAATCTCGGCTATAATGCCGTGGATGCGCTGCATCACCGCCTTGAAACTATATTGCGGATCGGTTTTTTGCAGCCCGTAAACATCGGCGTGGCGCATCTGCTGCGCGACCTTGGCGCTCTTGATCAGCGCCTTGCTGGGTACGCAGCCATAGTTGAGACAATCGCCGCCCATCTCGGAGGCTTCGACCAGAGTCACTTTGGCTTTCACCGTGGCGGCGATATAGGACGAGACCAGTCCGGCTGCCCCTGCGCCAATGACGACCAGATTACGATCATATTTCTTCGGTTTGGTATAGCCGGCATAGACTTTCCGGCGCTTGATACCGGACACAATCCATTTACCAATCCAAGGAGTCAGGCCAAGCGCGGCGAAGGACAGCAACAATCCCGGCGAGGCGATATCGCTGACTTCCTCGATATTGGCGAGCTGGGTACCGGCGTTGACATAAACCACGGTTCCCAGCAGCATGCCGATCTGGCTGACAATATAGAATGTGCGGGCCTTGATCGCCGTCAGCCCCATGAGGAGGTTGATCAGAAAGAAGGGAAATACCGGCACCAGCCGGAGGGTGAGCAGGTAGAAGGAGCCGTCTTTTTCGACACCTTTATCAATCGCCTTCAGCCGGTCGCCGAAGCGCAATTTCACCGCATCACGGAATAGATAACGCGAAGACAGAAAAGCAATTGTCGCCCCGATGGAAGATGCGAAGGAAACAATGATCGTGCCGGTTACGACGCCGAACAGTGCGCCCGCCGCCAGGGTGAGGATCAGCGCCCCGGGCAAGGAGGCCGCTGTCGTCACTACATAGATCAGAAAGAAAATCGCGATAATCAGGAACGGAGCAGCCTGATATTGCCCGTCAAAAGCCGCCTGCTGTTCCTTGAGATTGGCCAGTGTCAGTTGGGAACCGAGGTCAAAATAGAAGAAGCTCGCAACCGCAATGGCAAAGATAACGAGGATAAGTATTTTTTTCATTTTGAACTTTCTGCCTGACCGGGCTCAACTGCGACGATCTGCAACGGGAATGATTATCTTCTAACGGCTTTTGGTCCGGGCGCAATTAAACCGGTCATGGAACCAATCCATCCTTGACGGTTTTCCGCTTCGGCTTGGCCGGATCTTGAAAGGGGAGAACCAGACTCCACCATAGTTCCGCAGGGTGCCCGGACTGATATTCGTTCAGGCCGATGACGACATCATCATGCCCGGCGGCGGGCTGAGCGGTATATGTGCCGAAGAGCCGGTCCCACAGCGCGAGGCTGAAACCAAAATTGCTGTCGGTTTCCCTTTTCACGGTCGAATGATGCACCCGGTGCATATCGGGCGTCACGATAAACAGCCGCAAGATCCGGTCGAACCCAACGGGCAACCGCAAATTGGCATGATTGAACATCGCGCAAATATTGAGCACCAGGGCGAAGACAAACACGGCCAGCGCACTGGGGCCAAGCAGGAACACCACGACCATCTTGTAGAGCATCGACAGGATGATCTCGACCGGATGAAAGCGCAGTGCGGTCGTGACGTCAATGTCCCGATCGGCGTGGTGGACCTTGTGGAGCGCCCAGAGCAACGGTACCTTGTGGGTAACGACGTGCTGCACATAGATCGCCAGATCCAGCACTATCAATGCAAGCAAAAATTCCAGCCCGCCGGGTAAAGCAATCCAGTTGAACAAACCGATATTGTTCTGTTCCGCAAAACTGGCGGCGGTAATCGCGGCAACCGGTCCCATCAGTCTGAGGGCTACGCTGTCGACAATGATGATGATCATATTCGTGCGCCAGCGCTTGCCGCGCGGCAGGGACCGTTTCTTCCGCGGAAAAACGGTCTCAAGCGCCACCAATATGACGAAGAAAAGCACGGACAGTGCCAGTCCAGACTGAGCGAGATTATCGGTCATATATGATATTCGTGACGCCAGACGACATATCCGCATCATCTCTGCAAAGCGTCATCACGCGATATGTCATCCAATCGCCCCCGGCCATCATTCTGCTCCATCCAATATCCATTGCCCCGACACTGGAACATTCGTCGGGGCAGAGATTTACGTTACATGGTTTCAACGATAATGTGGAAAAACATGATCGGCTTCCAGCCCGACCATCAGATGCGTTGCTGATACCGTGGCGTGCAGCCATCAGCATATCATTGAACCATGAAGAGGATGTCCGGGGCTGGGTCCGGTGTATCTCCCGTCGCCTTTGGCGGTTTGCGTTACGCTTGTCCGGATATGCGCATCGCGGCAAGAAAGTCGTGTTATGGTGGACAGGATAGGATTCGAACCTATGTACGCTTACACGGGCAGATTTACAGTCTGCTGCCTTTAACCACTCGGCCACCTGTCCAT
>RCMY010000464.1_pt1 | contig 37982 bp, 43 predicted proteins | sample 2041341 | NCBI WGS metagenome assembly RCMY01 (sample SAMN09708234, study PRJNA481090) | Marine sediment metagenome, whole genome shotgun sequencing project. | reverse complement strand
CGGCTTCTTTTTCCGTCGACAAGATATATACTATCAAATACTTCCTTTTTTGTCAATGCTTTTTTTTCCCTTTTTTCTTTTTTTTTATTTTTACCATTGATTTTACTGCTTTAATAGCTTTAGGTTTTTTATTTATCCTTGAAAACCCTGTGTTTTTTTTACCTGTTTTCAATCATAATTAATTTATTATTTTATTATCACATCTTACTTCATAATACTTTATAAAAGTCTTTTTTAAGTATCTTCATTTTATTGCCATTACTTTTCAAACATGATAATATATATAATACACTGGCTGGTTGTACATTTTATATTTTCGATACCGGATTATTTGATCCGCAGCCATAATATAATAAATAAGGAATGAATTTTGAACGGTGTTATTATGAAACGTTGTATATTACATTATGATATGGATGCCTTTTATGCTTCTATAGAGCAGAGGGATAATCCTAAATTAAAAGGAAAAGCTATTGCTGTAGGCAGGGGCGTCATTACTACTGCCAGCTATGAAGCAAGAAAATACGGTGTCCGCTCCGCCATGCCGTCTGTTACGGCAAAAAAACTGTGTCCGGAATTAATTCTTCTTCCTGTAAGAATTGATTATTATAAAAAACTGGGAAAAAAAATACAAGATCTTATTCAGTCTCTTACATATAAGTGTGAATTTATTTCTTCTGATGAAGGATATGTTGATATTACAGAATATATGAAGAAATATACTCCTGAAAGTTTTATTGAAAAATTCAAGAGTTCTCTTTATAAGCATACCAGACTTACATGCTCAGTGGGCTTAGGCTACAATAAACTTTCTGCCAAGCTTGCCAGCGATGCTAATAAACCTAACGGCTACTTCATTATTTCTTCCCGTGAAGAGTTCCATAATTATGTAAAGGATAAATCAGTAGGCATTATTCCCGGAATCGGCAGAAAAAGTCTGGAACCGCTTAATAATATGGGGATTAATACTGTTAATGATATTTTTAACCTGACAAAAAATAATTTAATTGATATGTTCGGCACTAATAAAGGCGTGCGAATATTTGAGCTGGTGAGAGGTATTGATGATTCTGAGGTTGACTATATTTCTGAAAGGCAGTCTTACGGGCAGGAGGAAACATACAGCAGGACTGTTGATGATATAGAAACTGTCCATGATACTCTTCTGCATCAGATTAACAAGCTTACAGAAAAGCTCAGGCTTGATAATATTTATATTAAAACAGTTACATTAAAGGCCAGATATTCTGATTTTTCCACAATTACAAGATCAAAGACACTTAATGAATATACAAGAAACAGTGATATTATATACACTACAGCACTTACCCTTTTATCCGATCTTGCAAAAAAAGATTCGTTCAGACTGATAGGGGTGCATCTCAGCCATATTGCCAAAAGGAATTATGTACAGTTAAGTTTCAAAGATTTATTTAAATAAAGGAGGAGTATATTTATGGAATTTTATAAAAAGCTTATTATTAAAATACTGGAAAGATCAAGTCTGGGACATGAGAGCCAGATTTTAAAAAAACTGAAATCCGGACATGATCTTAATCAAAAGGAAATGCAGGAACTGGAAGAACTAATCGAACAAATTATATAAATACAGATCGGAGTGAAAATATGGAAAATATTACCAAAGACTTGGTACCTCAAAAAGTTTTTTACTTTTTTGAAGAAATCAGCAAAATACCCAGAGGTTCAAAAAAAGAAAAGAAAATCAGCGACTGGCTTGTTAAATTTGCCAATGACAGAAATCTGGAAGTCTATCAGGACTCTGCATTAAATGTAGTAATAAAAAAAGCAGGTTCAAAAGGATACGAAGATTATTCCCCTCTTATTTTGCAAGGTCATATGGATATGGTATGGGAAAAAAACAGTGATACTAAATTTGATTTTGAAACAGAGGGTATTAAACTGGCTGTAAAAGATGGTTTTTTGAAAGCTGTCGGTACTACTCTCGGAGCTGATAACGGAATTGCAGTGGCAATCATTCTTGCTCTTCTTGATTCCGACGAGCTAATGCACCCTCCGATCGAAGCTGTTATTACTGCTGATGAGGAAGCCGGAATGACAGGGGTAGAAAATCTGGATGTTTCTGCTTTAAAAGGAAAAACAATGCTTAATATAGATACTGAAGAAGAAGGCGAGATATATGTCAGCAGTGCCGGCGGTTCCAGAGTACAGATAGATTTTAATTTCACACGTGTTTCTGAGCTGCCTGATTCTAAAAATATTCTTCTTGAAATAAAAGGACTGAACGGCGGTCATTCTGGCTCGGATATTGATAAAGAACTTGGAAATTCCATCAAAATATTATCTTTTATTTTATCCGAGCTGGCGAAAAAGTTTAAATTCCAGCTCTGTGATATAAAAGGCGGAGATAAGACAAATGCTATCCCCAGAGAAGCTTTTGCTGTTGTGAATATCTCTTTGACAGAGCTTGATAATTTTATAAAGGAAAGTAAAATTTTCTTTGAAGAGATGAAAAATACATACTCCAAAACAGAACAAAATCTTGCAATGGAAATAAAAGAGAGTGCTGCTGCTGATAAAAAATCTCTGTCTGAAGAAGACAGCATTAATCTGATTAATCTTTTATGTGAAATTCCAAGCGGTGTTATTGCTAACAGCGAACATATAGAAGGATTGGTCGAGACTTCATTAAGCATGGGTGTTTTAAGAACTCGTGATACTGCTTCGTCTATCCAGCTGCTGTTAAGAAGCTCAGTAAATTCAGCACTTCGTGAGCTTGAAAATAAGCTGAAAGATATTTCAAAATTATATAATGCCGGTTTTACCGTAGATTCTTCTTATTCTTCATGGGAATACAGAGAAGATTCTAAATTACGGGAGCTTTTTATAAAAGCACATGAAAATATTTTTGAAAAAACTCCTAAAATAAAAGCAATACATGCTGGTCTTGAATGCGGAATTTTCGCAGGTAAAATTTCTGACCTTGATGTTATATCTATCGGGCCTAACATATACGGAGCACATACTCCCGAAGAAAGAATGGAAATTTCTTCTGTAGAGTATACATGGAAATGGATATTGAAAGCTCTTGAATTATACAGAATCAAATAATAAAATAAAGGCTGCGCACTGAATTAACAGGTTGCAGCCTTTATAACTATCTGTTTTTTCTCATTATAAAATTAATACTTATAATATCAAAATCAGTTTTTATTATGTAAAAACTGTTTTGTCTGTTATAATACCCTGCTGTTATTTCCAGCTCCTCATTGCTATACTCTATATTTTCACCGCAATAATTTTTATTGCATATTTCTTTTATCTTCTTATCAATTTCTTCTTTTGAAAAAATTTTTACTGATTCCTTGTCTTCTTCAGGAAAATTTTCATATATTCCGTCATCTCTCATTTCATACTCACTATTATTTCCAAAGTAAGTTATTGATAAATCTATATCTTTTTTAAGCAGATTTTCCAAAACACCTTTATTTCTCAATTTTCTGACAGAATTTTTACTTTCTTTGGCATCATCATCAAGAACCATATCTTCCTGCTTTAGAATTCTTTTATATATTAGACTGTTATCATTCTTATATGCTGCAAGATAAGTATTTTTCTTATACACATAATAGCTGCCGGGATTTAATATTTCGGATATCACTGTATAATATCTTCCTTCTTCCGACCCCATAAATACTTCGCTCACACTGGTAAAATCACTTGGAGTTGCCATCAGCATGCAAAAAAATAAAAAATAAACATAAAATTTCTTCATAAAACACCTCATTTTAATATTATAAACTATTTATACTATAATGTATAAAAAATTTCAATATCTTTCAAAAAAATAATATTTAAGAGAAACCCTTATTTTAATATAGATATAAAATTTTCCTTTTTTTATTTATTCGCATATTTATTGAAAATAGTGTAGAATAATATAGAGATTTATACTGGGTCTGATATCTGTCTTTGATAAAAGTTCATTGATATTATTTAATTATTCTAAATTTAAACTGCTCAGGACATTTTTTCAGAAAGGAATATAATGAAACCTAAAATAAAAGAAATTATAGTAGTAGAAGGAAAAGATGACATAACAGCTGTAAAGCAGGCTGTAGATGCTCACGTTATTGCTGTTCACGGTTATTCTTCCTTTAAGAAAAAAACTATTGAAAAGCTGAAACAGATATCTCTTACCAATGATATTATTATTTTGACTGATCCTGATTTTGCAGGAAAAAAGATCAGAAATCTTATAAAAGTACATATTCCAGATGCAAAACATGCTTTTATTTCAAGAAAAGAAGGAACTAAAAATAATAATATCGGTGTGGAAAATGCGGATACTGCTGCTATAATCGAAGCTTTAAAGAAGACTAAAATAATTTTCCATGATACAAAAGAACCGGACTCTTATACATTTGACGATCTTATAAATAATAATCTCTGTTATGGAAAAGACTCAAAACTGAGAAGAGAAAAACTCGGCGATATACTGCATATAGGTTATTATAACAGCAAGCAGCTATTACAGTCTCTTAACAGCTTTAATATACCGCGCAGGTCATTTGACGAAGCGCTGATCCAAATTAACAAATTAATACAGGAAGGTGATTTTTCATGAAAAAAATTTCATATCTTTTACTGGTCTTATCAATGACATTACTGTTTTCCTGCTATAAAGATACAGATAACAGACCTACGCTGGATGATTATAAAATCTACAAGTCTTTTATTGAGGACAGCTCATGGTACAAAAATCTTCTGCAAAAAACAGGAAAAGATAAAATTGTATTTCGAAAGCTTGATGATTCAGAATTGAAAGATACTATTACAATGGAAGACAAATTTATTTACGACAGCAAATTTGAAGATAAATATATTTTCTCTCCTGATAAGAATATGATACTTGATCCATATTCATACGGTCTTGAGATAAGTGACAGCGGTGAGGAACTCAGAGATGCTGACACTGCATTATTTTTATATGACACAAAAAATAAAAAAAGTGCTCCTGTTTTTTATATAGGGCCTTCCGGAAACATTGAACTTGTCAGCTGGATAAATGACACTTCATTTATAACAGTTACTTCAGACCATGAAACAGAACAAAAAATGAATTTTACTATTCTTGTTTACCAGATTGACAAAGATAAAATATCAAAGGTTTCCGGCTTTTCCGGGGAAGCTTTTTTGAATGAATTATAAAGTAACAGTTCTAAGGGATTCAATATGAATTTTCTGGATAAAGAATTTGAAATAAGAAAAGCTGTAAAAATATTTAACAGAAATGGTTTTCAGATCACAAGGTTTAGTGAAAAATTAATTTTATTCAATTATTCATAATTTCTTTTCGGAAATAATCAACACTTTAAAAAATAGATTTAAATAGCAAGAATAAAGATCAGATAAAATAAGAAGGTTGTATCCCTAAGGATACAACCTTTTATAAAGTACACGCTGTACTTTTATAGCCGTGAAATACTGACTACTACCTGCAAAAAGTATTATAGCATAATCAGAAAAAAATAGATATAATTATTTCCAGACTTCTGTATCAATTCCAATTTCCTTTGAAATAAATTTTTTTCCATTTGTCCTGATATAATGATCCAGAGTTTTGGTTACTATTCCTGTTCCAAGTAAAATTACCGGTACATTGGCATAAACTATCATGATATTTATAAAATCAGAAATATACCATAAATTCCCAAGCTCCAGTCCCGAAAGCACCGTAAGCTCACCAAATGGGACAAATAAAACTGCTCCCAACAATCTGAGGAAAAATATGAAATGTTTATTTGTACTGATAAAGCTTCCCGAAATTTCCGTGAATAATATTAATCCTATCAATGTCGTAAAAGCAAATAATCCATAGCATAAAGAAACTATACACTTAATTACTGCATCAAGGCTTTGTCCGGGAATCAGATACTGTATAGAATTCAGATAAACATCCAGCTTTGAATTTTTTATTGCCTCCCATTCTACACCGCTTGCACCATTACTCCATAAATGTGCCAGTACAACTACAAAACCTGTAAGAGTACAAATCACTATTGTATCAAGAAAAACTCCTATTGACTGTACGAATCCCTGTTCACACGGGTGTTCATTATCTGCTACTGCAGCAGCCATTGTAATTGTTCCCTGTCCTGCTTCATTTGACATGAGTCCTCTTTTTATCCCCTGTGCCAATGCTACTCCGAAAGCACCGCCAAATATTGCCCTTGGAGAAAATGCCCCTCTGATTACTTCCGTAAAAAAGTAAGGAATCAGCTTTAAATTTATACAAATTATAAATAATACAATCAGCATATAGATAACAGCCATAATGGGAACCAGTACATCTGTTACTTTGGTAACTCTTCTTATTCCGCCTATTGTAGTGAATAAAACCGAGAAAAATATCACTGCTGCTATTATATAATAAACAGAAGATGTTCTCTCATACTTCACTCCTCCTATTACTTCTGCCACAGATCCAAGTGCCGTAAACAGGTGAAAAGTCTGCCCCGGAAGTGTAAACAGTGCATACAGGATAAAACATACAGAAAGCAGTATACCTGCCGCTCTTTTATTACCTAGTATTTTTTTCCCGTAAAAAGGCAGACCTCCTATATAGTTATCCCCATCCTGTTCTTTGAAAACCTGTGCCAAAACAGATTCTGCAAAAGCCGTAGCCATTCCGAAAAATGCAGATACCCACATCCAGAATACTGCTCCCGGACCTCCCACAGAAATAGCACCAGTAACACCCATTATATTTCCTGGTCCCACTCTTGTAGCAGAACTCAAAAGGAACGAAGCCAGAGGGCTTACTCCTATATCCGAAGTCTTTTTCTTTATTAATATCTTCAGTCCTGCTTTAAATTTTGTTATCTGGACAAATTTTGTCTTAACTGAAAAGAAAATTCCAGTTCCTACCAAAAGTATCAGTGCAAAAGAAAATTTTCCCAAAATCGGTATGTTACTGTAAAATTCAATATTCGTGGGAAAATCCCATAAAAAATCTGATATTGGTACTATAAATTCAAAAAAATCGTTTATTACTTTAAATATGTGTTCCATAACTCCCTTATTTTCTCCTTTACTTTTTTACTATTTTTGTCAGTCTTTCCAAGCCTTCCTCCAGAAGATATCTGGGACAGGCTATATTAATTCTCTGAAAAAGTCCGCAGTCTTCACTAAATGTGCAGCCTGAATTCAAAATTACCCCGGCTTTGTTTTTCACAAGATCTTCAAGCTGGTTCTTTGTAATGTTTAATTTACGAAAATCAAGCCATAATAAATAAGTTCCTTCCGGTCTTCGGAAACTAACCTCAGGAAGATTTTTTCTGATATATTCTTCTGTAAAATCAATATTTTTCTCCAAATATTCAAGAAGTGCATAATACCAGTTTTTTCCTTTCCTGAAAGCGGTTTCTATAGCCACGAGATTAAAAGGTGTATTCTCCCTTATCCCTAAAATTTCCAGCTCGCTGTTAAATTTCTGTTGTTCTTCATGGCGCGGAAAATATACAAATGATCCTTGCAAACCCGCAATATTAAAAGTTTTAGTTGCAGAAAAACATGTTATGGTGATATCTTCAGCCTCTTTTGACAGAGAACTTACAGGAGTATATTTATGTCCCTTATATGTCAGATCCCGCCAGATATCATCCGAGAGTATTCTTACATTATTTCTCAGACATATATCAACTAATCTTTCCAGTTCTTCTTTTTTCCAAACCCTTCCTACCGGATTATGAGGATTACATAATATGAAAAATTTTGCCTTTTCATCTTTTGCTTTTTCTTCAAAATCTTGAAAATCAATTGTATAAATTCCATTTTCTTCTATTAAGTTATTTATTAAAAGCTTTCTGTTGTTCTTTTCGACCACTCTGAAAAACGGCGGATAGACCGGAGTCTGAACTATAACTTTGTCTCCCGGATCAGTTAAAAGCCTTATCAGCATTGATAAACTGGGAACCACTCCTGGTGAATGCTCTAATTTTTCTGCTTTCATATCAAAGCCGTGTATTTCTTTTGTCCAATTAACAGCACTTTCATAATATGAAGCGGGCCTGCTTGTATAACCGAATATTTTCTGATCTAATTTTTTCTGCATTGCTTCAAGTATTTCCGGTGCTGTTTCAAAGTCCATATCCGCAACCCACATAGGCAGCAGATTTTTTTCATTACATTTTTCCCATTTTACTGCATTATTGTCTTTTCTATCTATCCTTTTGTCAAAATCATAATTCATGCAGACTTTCTCCTTTCAAATAGTATTATCTCTTTAGTATACTTTATATTTTCTTAATATGTCAAGAAAGAAACAAAAAAATCTTTTTAAAATAATCATATGATTATAAAAAAAGATTTTTATTTATGTACATCTATAATAACAGATAATATTCAGTTTTAAAAAAATTTCTGCCGGAAATATGCAGCTGTAGGTTAAAATTTTATTTTATTATACTGTCTATATCTTTCATTAGCTTTTCAAATGCTTTTGCTCTGTGGCTTACTGATTTCTTCTCTTCAGGACTTGCTTCTCCAAAGCATTTATTTAATTCATGCGAGAAAAATATAGGATCATAACCAAATCCGTTTGTCCCGTGTCTTTCATGCATTATTTCCCCGTCAGCTTCCCCTCTGTATGAATATACACTTCCGTCAGGTTTTGCAAGCGAAACTACCGAAACGAATTTTGCAGCTCTCTCATTTACCCCTTCCAAATCTTTTAGAAGCTTATCCATATTTTTGGAATCATCGGCATTTTCTCCGGAGTATCTTGCAGAGTATACTCCCGGAGCTCCATCCAGATAATTTACACAAAGCCCTGAATCATCTGAAATTGTATACATATTCAGGTATTTAGCTATTTCTATAGCTTTTTTCTGTGAATTTTCCTCAAATGTTTCCCCGTCCTCTTCCACTTCCGGTATATCTTCACTGTCCAGAATAGACAGTACTTCTATGTTTTTTCCGTCAACGAGTCTTTTAAACTCATTTATCTTTCCTGTATTTTTCGTAGCAAGAAATATTTTCATTTTTTTCTCCTTTTACATAAAATTCCTTTGTTACATACTTTCTTTAAGATTATTTACGATTATATCCCTTACTTTATTGTCCAGTTCTTTGATTTCCGGTCTTGTAAGCTTTGATAAATCAACAGGTTCATCTACTATTATCTTTACATTTTTATTTGCAGTTACCTTTAGACTTCCTTTTTTCTGTATATTATATGTTCCGCTGATTGTAACCGGAAGAATTTTTGCCCCTGTTTCTGTTGCCAGTCTGAAACTTCCTTTTTTAAAGTCTTTTACTTCTCCGTCAGGAGTTCTTCCTCCTTCAGGAAAGATTACATAGGAATACCCTTTTTTTATTTTGTCCATGGCATTCTTCATATCCTTCATACCCTGTCTTGCATTTTTTCTGTCCAGAAAAATACACCCCATTGCTCTCATCCATCTTCCTATTAACGGCCATTTTTCCATCTCTTTTTTTGCAATAAATGCAAGGCTCTTTGGAAAATATCCGAGAAGAGTCTGAATATCAAGATTACTCTGATGGTTTGAGATCAATACTATTGCTTCGTTATTTTTTATGATTTCACTTAATGCTGTCTCGGCTTCTTTGGTTTTATAAATCAGTTTTACCTTACTGCCTGTTGCCCAGATGCAGTTCCTTCCCCATCTGATAGCTACTTTATCTACATATTTTTTTCTCTGCTCAGAATTCATAAATAAAATAGGCGGATATCTGAATACCATTCCATAAAGAAATGTACCCACTATTGTTAAACAGTATAAAAGCGTTCTCATCTTTCCTCCTTGGCGTGTCTTAATACATATAATATATCTTCCAGTTCAAAGCCTTGTCTTATCAGGTATTGTATTATCTGCTTATCTGTCTTATGCATAACCTTTTTTATTGCTTTCTTTAATTTATCATAATCAGATACTCCCTCTCCCAAAGCCAGTACTTCACTTATAATCTTTTTGGATATCCCTCTTTTCATCAGCTCAAATTCTGCTCTTTTTTCGCCGAATCTGGAATTTTTTATATAGGAAAGTGCATAATCATGATCGTTAATATAACCCATTTCTCTGACTTTTTTCACTGCTCTGTCTACAGAAGAAGCATTTCTGAATTTCCCGCCCAGCTTTATCCTGAGCTCTTCCTCTGTTCTGTCTCTCAGTGATAAATAATACAAGGCTTTTGCAAGAGAAGCCTCATATGAAATTTCATCATAGAGGCTTTCAATATCCATATCTTCTTTTAGGTCATATTTAGTTTTTATATCTAAATTAATGTCCATAATTTCTTCATTAGATAAAAATATTTTATTTCTTACAATTTTATTTATTTTCATCATCTTTTTTCTCTTTTTTTGCTTTAGTTTCTTTTGCCGGCTTTGTTTCTTTTGCTTCTTCCTTGGCTGTTACATCCTCTTCCTCTTCCACAGCAGGTTTGATAATCTTCATTACGTCTGTTTCTATTCTGCCAAGCAGTTCTGTATTTTCAGCAAGAGAATTTTCCACATTTACTCTTCCCTGCCCGAGTCTTTCGTCACCATAGCTAAACCACGCACCGCTTTTGGCAACAATACCGTTATCTATTGCTATATCCAGTATTTCACCTATTTTTGATATTCCTTTTCCATACATTATATTAAATCTGGCCTCTTTAAATGGAGGAGATACTTTATTTTTTGTTACTTTTACAAGAGTTTCATTTCCTATTACTTCATCACCCTGTTTTATAGAGCCTATTCTTTTTACTTCCATTCTTACAGTAGAGAAGAATTTTAGCGCTCTTCCACCGGAAGTAGTTGTCTGTACTCCGGGAACAAATGAAAATCCTCCGATTTTTTCCCTGATCTGGTTTATAAAAATCATTACTGTATTTGATTTTGAGATACTGCCCGTTAATTTTCTGAGGGCCTTTGACATAAGTCTTGCCTGAAGTCCCATCTGCTGGTCTCCCATCTCCCCTTCTATCTCTGCTTTAGGCACTAAAGCTGCAACTGAATCTATTACTATTACATCAAGAGCTCCGCTTCTTACCAGCATATCTGCGATTTCCAAAGCCTGCTCCCCTGTATCCGGCTGAGATATCAAAAGCTCATCTATATTTACTCCCAGAGCTTTAGCATAAACAGGATCCAGTGCGTGTTCCGCATCTATAAAGCCTGCTACTCCTCCCAGTTTTTGTGCCTCAGCTATTATATGAATAGCAAGAGTAGTTTTTCCAGAAGATTCCGCACCATAAATTTCTATTATTCTTCCTCTAGGAACTCCTCCTACACCTAAAGCAATATCTAAATTCAAACTTCCTGTAGATATTGATTTTATATTCATTTTCTGATTTTCACCAAGCTTCATGATGGAACCTTCTCCATACTCTTTTTGTATCTGTTTCATGGCTAAATCTATAATTTTTTCTTTATCATTTAGCTGTGGTGCTTCTTCTTTTTTTCTTGCCATTTTTTCCATACCTCCATTTTGTTATTTCTTTTCCCTTTATTCCCCGTATGCAGCACCTTTAAATGTGACACTGCACTAACCTCCTTTTAAAACTTATTATACCATAAAAATACTCTATTTTTCCAGTAGATTATATCTTTCCACAAAAAAAATGCCGTCTTAAAAGATCGGCAGTTTTTCTATATTATTTACCTGAATTTTTTATTTCAGCCAATGCATCTGTTGCATCTTTTACACCTTTTTTAGATGCGCTTTCCAGTGATTTCACACCTTTATCTTTTAGTGATTTAGCTGTAGCTGCGTCACCTTTTCTCTCAGCATCCATACCCTGATTATAATAAATAGCTCCTAGAACATAGTCTGCATACGGATCTTTTTCACTTTGCTGTGATCTTGTAAGATATTTTATAGCTAAGTCATTATTTCCAGTTTGTGCAAAATAAGTTCCTAATGTTGAATATTTGAATTCAGGATTTAATTTTTGAATTTCTCTGAAATACTTATTTGCATTTGTAGTATCACCTTTTAACTCATAAAATTCTATTAATGTTAATCTGATAGGTATATCATTTGGTGCTGATTGTGCTCCTTTTAGGAATTTACTTTCAGCAAGATCTTTTTTCTCTATTCTGTAGTAATATGTTCCTAATACTTCCAGTATACGAACTTCTTTATCTCCTGTAGCAGTATTTGCCCATTCGAAATATTCTCCTGCCTGATCATTTTTTCCTTGATATAAATATAAATTTCCAATCTTTAAAGCTGCTGATATAGTGTCAGGATTTACTTTCGATTTATCTCCTAAAGCTTTTTTGTAATAGCTTTCTCCTTTAACAAGATCATTTTGAGATAGGTAATAATCCCCTAATACGATATTAGACTTTGTAGCATAGTCTGCATCTCTTCCTTTAGATAATTTATCTAATGCTTTTACTGCATCTGTTACTTTATTATCTCTTATCATTTGTATTGCGCCCTCGAAATCCGATTTTGCATCAGCGAAAACCAGCATTCCTCCTAAAATTGTCAGAATTACAATTATTTTTTTCATTTTATCATCCTTTCATTGTTTCGTCATTACATTATTATAATACACTAATTTCTTTTGAGATTGTTTTGTTTTTCCTTAGTATTTCTATTTTTATTTTTTTTCCTTTGTTTTCATCGGTTATTTTTTTATATTCCTCTTTATTTTTAATATCATTTTCTTCGATTTTAATGATAACATCTCCCAATGCCAGCTCATCACGGGCTTCTGAATCTTTTCTTATTGCCTGAATTTCTACTCCGTAATTTATCCCGAGCTCTTTTCTCTTTTCCTGACTTATGTCACGCACTAATATTCCCAAACCGCTTAATTTTGTTTTTATCCAAAATGTGGCAAGATAGTCATATCTGCTTTTCAGTACATACTGCCAGTCTGCGCCTGTACAGTTTACGGAATAGTATCCTCCGTAACAAAAACCGTTTAAGAAAACGGGTTCCAGTTCTGAATCCTGAGATACAAATTTTTTGGAATATATTACGAGTGTCGCGCCTACATTCAAAGCCTGTGTTCTTACATATTTTTCAGATAAATCACCGGTATTGAAGGAAGAATATCCTATCATTTCATAACCGTTTTCGTATACATCCACCATATCTTCCTTTGTATCTTTGGAATTAATAACGGTAATGTCCGAATCAGCCAAAGGTAATTTATCATTGCTTACCATATCAGGCTCTGATGTCTTTACATACATGTCCGCATAAGGATTTGTGCTGCTGCACCCTAGTATCAGCAGTGTAAATAATATTAAAAATATTTTTTTCATAAAGAATACCTCTTTATTTTCTCAATTCTTCTACTATCTCTGTTTTAGATGCTGTTTTCTCATCTACATTTTTTATTACTCTGGCAGGCATTCCGGCTACTACCACTCCTGATGGAACATTTTCCGTTACCACTGCTCCGGCTGCTACTACTGAACCCTGACCTACTCTTACTCCTTCAAGGACAACTGCATTCGCACCTATAACTACATTATCCTCTATAACTACAGGATCTGCCGAAGGCGGCTCTATTACACCTGCTATAACCGTTCCTGCTCCGATATGACAGTTTTTACCAATTTTTGCTCTTCCGCCAAGTACTGCATTCATATCAATCATAGTTCCCTCGCCAATTTCGGCTCCTATATTTATAACAGCTCCCATCATAATAACTGCTTTATCTGCTATACTTACTTTATCTCTTATTATTGCCCCGGGTTCTATTCTGGCATTTACATTTTTTATATCCGCCATTGGTACTCCTGAATTTCTTCTATCATTTTCTAAATGATAATCTGTAATATTATTTTCATCTATTATTTTTTGAACGATTTCCCAGTCGCCTATTATTACTTTAAACTTCCCTTCACCAAAAACTTTACAGTCATATGAATTTTTTATTTCACTGTTTGTGTAAAGTTTAACCGGCGTAATTTTTTTCGAATCAGCGATGTACTTAATAATAGCTTTTGATTTTTCCAGTTCTGTCATTATTACCCTCCTTGAATATTCATTAAAAAAAATACACTCAATTATATCATAGTTTTATACAATAAGTAAATCTTTCATTGAATACAGACCACTTTTTTTATTAACAAGTTTTAAAGCTGCGTCTACTGCCCCGTCTGCAAACATCTTTCTTGAGAGGGCTTCATGTTTTATCTCTATTATTTCATCGCCTCTGGAAAATATCACAGTGTGCTCTCCTACTATATTTCCGGCTCTTACAGAATGAACTCCTATTTCTTTTGCTGTTCTTTTGCTGTTCCCTTCTCTTCCATATACTAAATCCCTGTCTTCATCGATACTTGTCTGTATTACTTCAAGCATAGTTCCGGCAGTTCCGCTTGGAGAATCTATCTTTCTGTTATGATGTTTTTCTATCAGCTCGATATCAAAGCCTTTTAGTAATTTTGCGGCATAGGACAGTATCTCATTTACCATTGTTACTCCAAAAGAAGTATTAGTTGCTTTCAGTACCGCTATATGCTTGGCAGCTTCTTCTATTAATTCTGCCTGTTCCTTGGAATGTCCTGTTGTTGCTATGATTACCGGTTTTTTATTTTTCACTGCATACTCAAGTATATCATTCAATGAACTGAAATGTGAAAAATCTATAATAATATCACAATCCTTATCAAAATCCTTCAGACTCTTATATTCGGTATTTCCTAGCGGATCTATCATTCCAGCTACATTACTGCCTGAGGTAATAACTGATTCTTTTGTCAGCTGCGCCAATACTCCAGCTCCGTAAATTACTATCTCCATATTTACTCCTTCCCTTCTTATATATACATTATTTTTTTACTGCAATATGAACCTCAGTCAGACTCCTGCTGTACATTTTAATATTTTTTTCTTTTTTTAATCTTTTCCGTTTCTTAGAAATTCCTTATATAGTTTTTATTTCCCCTTTATTTTAAATAAAAAGACTATGCTCCAGTCTCTGTAGCCCTTTTATTTTCTATCCTACTACTTCCACTATTTTCCCGTAGCGGTCTCTTATATAGCTTTTTTCTATTATTATATCAAATCCTTCAAAGCTTTCCAGAATAATCATCTCTGCTTTAGGTCCTATTTTATCTGCAATTTCCACTGCTGTTTCTTTGGTAAAGTAAATATCATAGCCGTATTCCTTCTCCTCTATCCTGTTTTCAAACGACATTTGAAAAGTTATTTTATATTTTGAATAAAGTGTAAGAACTTTGCTTTTCAGTACTACTCCTCGTAGTAAATTGCTCAGGCTGACTGCTCCCAAAGCACCCAGTCTGAATATATATCTGAATTCAGTTTCCAGTTCAGCCTTATCAACATATAAAAATCTGGTACTTGATCCGTCTGTTTCTATTCCCAGCTCTACCTTTTCCAGAATTTCCTCTGTAATTCTGGAATTCCTGTTTAGATAAGTTATATTAAGAGGAAGTCCCAAAAGCTCAGTTACTTTTTCAGTATTCCATGCTATTACAGCCTCGAGCTCATCATGTGTTATTCCGGTTATCTGAAGAAATTTCAAACTGCCGTTAGGAGATTTATATACTTTATTCAATTCGGCATCCTTGAAAAAAACGACTGCCTTTAGATTAGTATTGCTGTTTGCCGCTATAGGTCCGTTTGTATTAAGATAATGCCCCTCATTAAAGACATTTCCTGTTTTAAATATATAATTTGCCAGATTATTTAAAAAGTTAATTGCCCAGTTAGGAACTTCTGTTTCGCTTTCTTCCTTGGCCAGTCTAAATGTAAGCTCAATCCCGTAACCGCTTTTTTCAGGATTAGCAGACTCTTTTTCATATAGCTCGGACAGACCGTATGTAACAAAGTGCCAGTGGGGATTTTTCCCTTTTACATCATATACACTTATCCCTTTTAACTTTTTCTCGCCAAAAGGAGAAATATTCCCGTAATGCAGCGGTTCGGTATTTTTATATATTTTTTTGAAAACTCCGTCTATAAAATCCCATCCTAAAGGCTCAGGTCCTGTTTCTTCCTCTGCCGCTTCCTCTTCCCTGTCTTCATTCTCAGAAGTATTAACATTATTTTTTTTCAAAATATCACTTTCTTTATCTATTTCCGGCATAATATATTTTCCCCTTTCTATAATTTATTATTCTGCTGAAACACTTTTTTTTATTATAATCTCCTGTGTTAATAAATTTATATCTTTTTTATCTTTGAATTCTTTGTTATTTTTTCATAAATTTCCTTTTTTCTTCCTGAATTTTAAAAAATAAAATTTTACTGTTTTATGCTAATACTGAACTTTATTATATTCCTCATTTCTTTTTTACTGTTTCCATTATTATTTTCATTTTTTTTATAACATGCTCATATCCTTTATCTTTCACATGCGTCAAAATACAGTCTTCACAGGATTTTATTCCGTTTCCCGAATACTTAAAATTTCCTCCGCATTCTTCGCCGAGCATATATAAAGGACAAAAGCAAAAAAGACAATTAAATTCAGATTCATTTTCTAATTTATGACATGGAAAATATTCGCATTTTGTATTTTGAAAAAATTTATAATTTTTCATAATTATATCAAGTCCTTTTATATCATGATAATCATTATACCACATTATAAGCACTGTGTATTTTTTTTCTAAAATATACAATTAAAAAAGACAGTTAATATTATCATCTGTCTTTATATTCTAAAATTATAAAAGATCAGGATTAAAAAACACTACATTTGTTCTTATAAATTTATTCTTCCTAATACTTTTAAGTCCCCTATTTTTCATATTTATTATAACATAATTTTCAAAAAAATAAAATTTTTATGGTTATTTAGTAAAATAATTTCCTACAATTCTTCTTGACCAAATACTAATAAATACTGATATTAAAGTTCCATATAATCAGAAAAACATTTATTGACATTTCATTTAATTAAATGATACCATAATATATTATTTGCATTTTTATAATAGGTATTTGCAAATATGAAAATTAATACTTTAGGAGAGACAAAAAATGTCAAAAACACAAATGATTATTTTTTTTATTGGAATACTTGTAGCATATACAGTTATATCTTCACTTGTTAACGCTAGAAAATTAAGAAAAAGTAATAAAATAAACCCAAATGGAATAATGTTGCATATTAGAGGTCGTATAAAAGTAGAAAAACTAAATGGTGTTAAAAATCCAGGGTTTGGATACAGCAACGATAGAAAAGATCCTTATATTTATATATATCTGAAACCCGGACAAAATCATCTTTTACTTAACTATATCAGCAAAGGGGCATCTGTATTGGCATTAGCACAAGCAAGTGCTTCAGGTCATGGTTCTTTTTTAAAGGGAATAAGACGTGAAATCACGTTTTTAGCTGAAGAAAATAAGCAGTATCAAGTTGAATTTGATCCAAAGATATCTGAATTTATAATTTCGGCTTATTAAGTAATTTGACAAGCTCTTTTATCAAAATTATTATAAATATTTATAATTTAACCGGCTTTTCTTGCGATTTATTTATATAATAATTGTATATATTCTAAATTGCCGATTCAAAAAATAAATATTAAATGTGAAAAAGTTTCTGCTAAAAGATTTCTCTGGTAATCTGTCGGAAAATTTCAATGAAATTTATATAAAAATCGTATCCGATAATATTACTTATGAATAAACAAAAATTGACCTATTCTTTAGCTAAAAATCTAAAATTTAGCAGGTCAATTTTTTTTGCAATTTAAATTAAAATCAATATTATAATTCTTTAGTATATCAAAATTTCTTATCTTACCTATTTTATTTAATTTCAATACATTAATTTTAAATTTACTTTCCTTACTATTAAAAAAATCTGCCCGATATTCCAGGGCAGATTCATGTATTATGAATTAAAATTATAAGTAAAATCAAGTGCTGCTTTAGGCTTCCAGGAACTGCGGTATTCTTTTCTGTCGGCATTTCCCGTATTACCTGATGAAAGCATCTGACTTCTGTTTAATCTCTCTATAAGGTCATTTCTCAAATCCCAGTCATTTACCATATACATCTCATACCGTGCTTTTGGAATTATCTCGTCCAGATTTAATGTATTTCCTACTCCGTAATTTAAGTAACTGTAAATATGTTTCGGCTTATTATCAATAATTCCTGATAATGTATAATAATTAAGTGACATATCTAAAGTATCAGATATGCTTATCTTATCAGAGTCATCTTTCAATTCTCCCAGAAGCTTCATGGAATTTTCGATTACTTTTGAAGAATTTTCAGTATCTTCAAAAAGTATGTGACTATTTAATACTTCGTATTCTTCTGCTTTTTCATTTTTTATTTTTGCATTCTGTGCAGATGCCGCTTCTTCAGAAATACTCAGAAAATCTTTTTCTTTATTCAGAAGCTTGTTCTCCATAATAAACGGCTCAAAAAACTCTGTACCTGAACCATGCAGTGATATTACCAGATTTCCTGCTGCGTCAAATGATGCCAGTGCTTCATTCAGCTGTATACTGCTTCCCTTTTTATCATCTCTGTATCCCATTTCATCTGACAGTGACTCTGTGTCAAATGTGAATTTCTCATATTCTCCGACAGATATCTGCGGTGTATCATTGATAAAGTTTATTACATTTTCTATCACTTTATTATCTGATTTTATTTCATTTTTGTTTTCATAATTTATACCATAACCAATATAATCATTGTGATGTTCTAAAATATAATTTGTATCAGGATGTATCTTTTCACCCATAGTACTGTGAAAAATCATGTTATCTGCATACACCGGCTGAACTTTCACTTCACCGTTATTAAACCAGCTGTAACTGCCCTTTTCCGTATCAGTCATATCTGAAAACTTCAGAGCTTCACTGTTAAACTCTGCTGCTGCGTCACTTACATAAATACTTAAAGGTTTATTATAAGAATTATTTTCATCTGTAATATCCTTTTCTTTTTTAGGCAGTGTGCTGCCTTTTATATAAGCTTTTGCCGATACTAAACCTGACCCGTCAGATAAAGCAGCGGTCTGCGTACTCTCTATTAATTCAAGATACGAATCCTTATCATCTCTTTCAAGGCTTTTTTCTATTATCTGTACAAAATTATCATTAAAACTTTTTCTATCCCATCTTCTTTGTACGTTCGCTGCCAAAACAGATAAAATATTTTCTTTATATTCATCATTTTTAGCATTATAATCGATACGAACCGACTCGTCAGAACTCTGTCTCAGCATGTCGTTTATATCCCCATTGGGGAAATTCCCCGAGAACATTAACCATTCCAAGTACTCTGGCCTTTTCCGGCTGTTTTGAATATATATTTCTCTTAATTCAATATTTCTGTTTACAAGCGTTTCGTCAAGAATTTTCAGGTTTTCACTGCCTGTATTATCTGGTTTTGAATTCTTAAATATATTTTTATATAATCTGCTGTACGTGGTTTTCAACTTACCCGATATGTTAGTAGTAGCTGAAACTAAAGAATTTATGGCGAGTAGTAAAAAAATTATCAGTTTTTTTCTTTTTTTCATAACATTCTCCCCATTAACTATTTATTTTTTATTCAAAAATAATATTTTAACTTTTAATGTATTACATAATATGTATACTAATTTAATATATTATATAAAATACTGATGTATTAGTCAACTATTTATTTTTACTGGAATTGAAAATTCACTTTTTATATCAGCCTGCTGTAAATGCCTTATTCAAGACTGCTGCCTGTTTAAGTATCAGCTATATTACCTTCAGCCGTATGCAGTCCGGCATTAACTGTTTTTCAAAATGATAAAATGTCTGTTATTTTTGACCAAAATCGAACATAATATTATATTTATATTTTTTAAAAGAAAAACTGCCCGGGCAGGCAGCTTTCTCTATTCATCAAGTAAAATTTTTTCCTGTGTATTTTCAGGTTCTGCACCAAGCTCCACTCTTCTTGGATTTAACTCGTTCAATTTCTCATCTTCATATTCCAGTTCAGAAAATTCCGGACTTTTTACTACTTCATCATAAAGCGGTGTTCCGTCATTAAAGTAAAAACGCATTTTATAATCTCTATTATAGTTTTCTGCAAGTATATTCTGAAATGATATATGCTCCTGCATTTCAAAATCCTCTGCACCCAGACGGTCTTTTCTGCCCAGTCTGAAATCTTTTTCTTCTTCATAATCCAAATCGGAAAACTCCGGACTTTTTACCAGTTCATCATATAATGGTATAGTATTTTTTCCAGCCATAGTGATCACTCCAATTTTTCAGATTATTTGTATATAAAAACTTATATTTTTAGTTTATCATATTTCAAAAATTTGTCAATCATTTTCTGCATATATTTATTAGATAAAAAACTTTCATATCATATATACTTGATTTATTCTCCTTAATTACTGTAAATATATTATTTGCTTAAAAATTGTATGATCTTTTAATTTCTTCATATTTTCCGGAATTCTTTTGTTTACAATACACTTTTTATATGCTAAACTGCTTAAGGATTTTATTTTTTTAAAAGGAGCATAAATGGAAAGAATTATTAAAGATCAGACTGCAAATCCTGCCCCGCTGGGACTGTTCGGCTTTGCTATGACTACTATACTGCTTAATATTCACAATGCAGGATTTTACCCTTTAAGTGTTATGATTATGGGGATGGGAATTTTTTACGGAGGAGCTGCACAGTTAATTGCCGGTTCCATGGAATGGAAAAAAGGCAATACTTTTGGTGCCGTGGCATTTACTTCGTATGGAGCTTTCTGGCTTTCCCTTGTTTTTATATGGGCAGGTCCGGTTTTGAAGCTTCCGGCGGCAGATACCGTATCTATGGGATTTTATCTTGGATTATGGGGTATTTTTACTACTGCTTTATTTATTGGAACTTTAAAAGGAAACACTATTGGAAAACTAGTATTCGGTTCACTTGCTGTTTTATTTTTCTTACTGGCAGCTGCTAATTTTTCAGGTAGTGAGGCTATTCATAAAATTGCCGGTTTTGAAGGAATACTATGCGGTTCATTTGCTTTTTACGAAGCTGCTACAATAGTAATAAACGGTAAATTCGGGAGAAATCTTCTTCCATTATAAAAACAGCTTTGTCAGCTGTTTTTTTTATTTATTTAAAATGAATATATTCTACTCTCTTCTCTTCTGTGAATCCTAGTTTTTTGGATTCATTCACTACTTTTTTCAGGCTTACATCGCTTTCTCTTAATTTATCCCCGTATTCCAGACTGTTTACTATCTTCTGTGTCTCGAATATTTTAGCATTCAGGTCTCCAAGCTCTATATTCAGATCTACTATTTCATAAAGAGCATTCATCTTAAAAATAGACACTCCCATAAATAAAATAGCATATACTGCGAGCATTATAATAAATTTGTGTTTTTTTAATTTTTCAGACTGCACCATTGCCCGGTATTTTTTCTCTTCTTTTTTCTGAAAATTATCATATCTTCTGATAATTTCAACTATAGGATTGACTATCTCTTCATCAAATTCATAATATTCCTCATACTCATAGTTATACATATATTCGTAAAAGCTCTCTTTCCTGTTCATACTACCTCCAAATACCCGTTTTATATTAGCTTTACTTTTTTTCGTTTATAAGACTCAGAAAATCTTTTTCAAGCATGTTCAGAAATTTTGCCCCTTTTTTATAGTCAATATATTTTTCAAGAACTGCTTCAATTACTATTTTCTTATATTTATCTGATTTTTCATGTTTTATTTCTGTTCCGTCGTCAGATTCTTCGCTCTTATCTTTTACATAGTTGTACAGTCTTATTTTTTCAGCTTCTGAAATGATTTTCAGCTGCCTGAGTCTTTTTATTATGACTATTTCCGGAAGCCTGTATTTCTTTCTCAGCTCTTCTAATTCATAAAAGGATATTTTCTTTCTTCTTTCCCCGATATCTTTAATTATTAATTCCCTGCTCATTAAAAAAGAAGAAGCAAATTCATTATTAACATCTTCCGTATTCAAAGCAGGATCATTTATTTCCAGTACTATTCTGGCCAGCTCGCTTGCAAGAAGGTATCTCTGTGCTTCCTCCGTTTTTTCTTTTCTCAAAGTAACAAACAGATATTTTTCCTGTATATATCCTTCCTGTGCACTAAATCCCTCCACAGATTCTGCAAAAATAATTATAAGTCCGTTATTTTCAAGCAGTTCGGTCATTCCAAAAACGGCCCTTTCTCCGGCCCCGAGCTTTTTCCTTATACTTGCCGCTTTTTCTTCTATATCTTCATACGCCGATATTACTTCCCTGTATTTAGCCGTATCAAAAGACGGAAATCTTTCTTCGGGAAAATACTCAAGCAGATTTGAATATTTTTCCAGTTCCTCTTTGGCAATATATTCTATAAGCTCCTTATTTTTCTTGGTTATTCTCTCTTCTTCCCTGAATTCTATATTTTTTATATCAACCAGTGTAGATGTATCCAAAACAAGTTTTTGCGTTTTTACCTTAAATATTCTGGCCATCTTCCTTATCATTTGTTTATTAGGAGATAACAGCCCTTTTTCAAATTTATTTACCGCGGTATGTGAAACACCTATTTTTTGCGCTAAATCTCTGGTTGTAAGATTATTTTTCAATCTGTTTTTTCTAATATTATCTCCTATAACACTCATGTCTTACACCTTTTTAGTTTACATTATACATTATTATTAATTTTTTGTAAACAATTTTTATGAAAAAAATATTATAAATAATAAGATATATCATTTTTTATTTTAGTATTAATTTTTGAGGTTATTATTTATTTTTCATTAAAAGATAAATTTATACACTAAAAAAACAGTCTTTTTTATTTCCTAAGACTGTTTTCCATATAAAAACTATTATAATTACAAAAATTCTGTGTAAAATCATCAATGATATTATGATAGCTTAAACTTTACGACAGCATAGTATCACTTACTCCTATGTATTCATACATTGAATTTTTCATAATTTCATTTTGATTTTTGAAAGTATAATCTATCATATCATTTTCATGTCCGTTTATCATTTTATATCCTTCTGATAATTCCAGCATTATCAAAGAATGCTTAAATAAATACACTTCTTCCTCTATGAGCTTTCTTGCTTTCTCTGCACCGTATTCTTTTATCAGATCTGTTATTTTCATATTTCTGTGATTATTCGGCAGTTTTATATCGGACATTTTTTCCCTGATTTCTTTCACTTCCTGTTCAGTATAAAAATTCTCTTTGTTATAGTTTGTTTCTATTTTCATAATAATACCTCCGGCTACTTTTTTTATAATTCAAGCTAGTATCCTGTTTACTTTCAGCTGAATAATAAAGTAATCAGGCTACTATACTACTTTAACATTAAAAATTAAAATAAGCTAAGCCGGATAGCTTCGATTATCAGAAATTTTCAAAATATCAGTTTATGGTTTTTTTGTCATTTAAAACAATATTTTTTATTTTTCTTTGTTTTTCTGCATCAGTTATTTTTTCTGAAAAATCTTATAAATAAAAAAAGCATCTTTTATAAAGAATATTTTCTCTTTATATCAGATGCCTGATTTTTTTACCCGATAATTATAACAACAACTTTCATATCAATTTATACAATTTCTCTTTTTATTAGTTCTTCTGCTATCTGTACTGCATTTGTCGCAGCACCTTTTCTGATATTATCTGCTACAACCCATAAATTCAGACCATTTTCCACGGAATCGTCTCTTCTTATTCTTCCCACGAATACTTCATCTTTTCCTGCTGCTTCTAGCGGCATAGGATAAACATTATTCTTAACATCATCTTTTACTATAACACCCTCTTTTTTAGCAAAAGCTTCTGTTACTTCTTTCAGATCAAAAGGTTTTTCCAGCTCTACATTCACAGATACTGCGTGTCCCATTCTTACAGGTACTCTGACACATGTTGCTGTTACTTTCAGGTCAGGAAGCCCGAGAATTTTTCTCGTTTCTTCTACCATTTTTATTTCTTCCTTTGTATATCCGTTATCTAAAAAAGTATCAATATGCGGAATAAGGTTAAAAGCTATCTTATGAGGATATCCCTTTGAGTCTTCCCCTCTTAGATTAGCTTCCAGATCATCAATTCCTTTTTGCCCCGAACCGGCTACTGCCTGATATGTAGAGTATATTACTCTTTTAAGACCATAAAGCTCATCTAATACCTTTAATACCGGAATTACCTGTATTGTAGAGCAGTTTGGATTGGCAATTATTCCCGAATGATCCGCTGCCGTTTCCGGATTAGCTTCTGGTACTATCAGCGGTACATTTTTATCCATTCTCCATGCACTGCTGTTATCTACCACCACTGCATTTTTAGCTGCAAATTTAGGCCCGTATTCTTTACTCGTTCCTCCGCCTGCCGAAAACAGCGCTATATGAATATCATCCCTGATATTATCATCATTTAATTCTATTATTTCATATTCTTTTCCGTCAAATTCTACTTTTTTTCCTGCAGATCTTGCCGATGCATAAAGATAAAGATTATCTATCGGAAAATTTCTTTCTTTTAAAACTTTCAGAAAAGTTTGTCCTACCAGACCAGTAGCTCCTACCACTGCAACATTATATTTTTTCATTTCTGTCCTTTCTCTCCATATGGAATTAATTTATTTACTTGCTCTGCTTCGCATTTATTATTTAATAAGTCCTTTTTTCAAAAAAAGTTCCTTTAACTTTTGATTGTTTTTTTCTTCCTGAGAAACCAGCGGAAGTCTTACACTGTCATTATCTATTAACCCGAGTATTTTCATTGCTGCTTTTACTGTAACAGGATTCCCCTCGATAAACATATTTCTGCTGATATCATAAAGCTTCGAATGCAATTCAAAAGCCTTATCATATGCTTTTTCTTCAAACGCCTTTATAAGATTGCACATTTCAGCAGGAAGAATATTAGCCACTACTGAAACTACTCCTTTTGCCCCGATTGACAGCATAGGCAGTATCAGATGATCTTCCCCTGACAAAATAGCCAGTCTGTCACCGCAGAGCTCCTGAATCTTTATCATCTGTTCAAGACTTCCAGTGGCTTCTTTTATTGCAACCACTTCTTCAAGGTCAGTTAATTTTAATACAGTTTCAGGCTCTATATTTACCCCTGTTCTTCCGGGAACATTATATATCATCAAAGGAAATTTTGTAGCATCTGCTATAGCCTTATAATGCTCGAATATTCCTCTCTGCGTAGGCTTGTTATAATAAGGACATGTACTTAATGCAGCATCTGCACCAAGTGATTTTGCATATTCTGTCAGCTCTATGGCTCTCTTGGTATTATTCGATCCAGCACCGGCTATTACCTGTATTTTGCCCTTTGCTTCCTCCATTACCACTCTTATTACTTTTTCATGCTCCTCATATGATAAAGTCGGGTATTCTCCGGTTGTTCCACATGGCACTATACCGCTCGTACCATTTTCAATGTGAAAGTGAACCAGTTCTCTTATTTTATCCTCATCTATCTCGTCATTTTTGGTAAACGGGGTTATTAACGCTACATAAGAACCTTTAAATTCCATAATATCATCTCTCCTATTCATAAAAATTAATATATTTTTTTAAACTCTCCTTTTTCAATTCTCCATCCCGGCCATTTTCCCTCTTCGTACAGCTCGGGAGCTGACGTATGCAGAGTATAATATCCTTCATATAAATGTTTTTTTCCTTTGGTATCTTCCGAAAATATTTTTACATTATAGGTTACCCATCTGTTTCCTGCTCCGGCATCTGAATCCTTATATTTATAATACAGATCTATATGTTTTGTATCGCTGTATCCCTTTTTCCATTTTTCAAAATCCGGTCCGGGCTGTAGTTTCCAATAGTTCCAGGCTCTCTGAAAATCTTTTGTATTAATCGCATTTTCGAATGAAAGCATCACATGCTCGGGACTGCTCACATCATCATACTTACTTGTCATATCAGCCGGCACTCTGATAATCACTGCCAGAAAAAATAAAATATAAAATAAAATCTTTTTCATATTCAGCACCTCGATTACAAAGAATTTTTTATAAAGTTTAAAATTATAAAATACTACTCGCCTTCATAGCTGTAATATCCTTCTGCCACCTTTTCGCTGGGACCTGTCATAAAAGCTTCTTTTCCGTGTTCCGGATATTCTATCACAAGAATTCCGCCTGGTACTTCTACGTTCACCTTACTGTCCGTTTTCCCGAGATATGCCGTTAAAACTGCAGAAGCTGTGGCTCCTGTACCACAGGCCAGTGTAAGTCCTGCACCTCTTTCCCATGTTGTTACCTTTATATTATTTTTGTCCTTTATTTCTACAAAATTAGCATTTACTTTTTTAGGAAATAATTCTGTAAAATTTTCTATTTTTTTTCCTGTTCCCTCTATATCTGTTTTTGAAAGATCATCCGAAAATATCATTGAATGGTCTGTTCCCATAAATATAAACGATATCTCTATTTCTTCACCGTCTATTGTTATTTTTTCATTTATAAAATTATCTTTATCCGTATTTATCAGTTCCTTTACATTAAATACAGGCTTCCCCATGTTTACCCTTGCAAAAAATGTTCCTTTTTCATCTGTATATGTATCCAGTATCATATCTCCCGGTATTGTTTTCACAGTAAATTTATCTTCTGCTACATAGCTGTTATTTTTCAGGTAATATGCAAAGCATCTTATTCCGTTGCCGCACATCGGGGCCTGACTTCCGTCAGAATTATAGTACAGCATGAAAGGAACTTCATCCACATACTTTAGTATAAGTATTCCGTCTCCTCCGATTCCGAATCGTCTGTGACACACTTTTTCGGCAAGTCTGCTGTAATCTTTTATATTATTTTTTTCAAGCTCTTTTTCATCAAATATCACAAAGTCATTTCCCAGTCCGTGATATTTTTCAAATTTTAGTTTTAACATAATCTTTACTCCTCTGCCGTTTTTATATTTCAAATTCTTTTGAAAGCAGAACCGCTACTTTTTCTTTGTCTTCCCCGTTAATAATTAAAGAAATGCTTATTTCGGAAGTAGAAACCTGATGAAAGCTTACGCTGTTTTCTGCAAGTATCTTAAAGACTCTTGATGCTATACCTATATTACTGATCATTCCTATACCGACCAGTGAGATTTTTACTACATCTTTGTTAATCTCTGGCTTTATGTCAGGAAGTGCCTCTTTTATTTCCGTTATTGTTCTTTCAAGTGCAGTTTCGTCGGTCTTCGGACATGTAAATGCCATGCTGCCGTGACTGGCAGTTACATCATTCTGACTTATCATATCTATGTTTACACCGTTTTTTTCTGCTGCATTAAATACTATATAGACATTTTTTGCATAAGTAGGTATATTTTCTATGTTTACCATCGCAGTATTTTCATTTATAGAAATACCTGTGATCAGCTTCTTTTCCATACATTTCTCCTCTGCACATATTATAGTTCCGTTTTTTTCTCCCAATGATTTTCCTACATAAATTTCCACTCCGTATTTCTTTCCGAGTTCCACAGCTCTGGGCTCCATTACTCCTGCACCGAGATATGCCAGCTCCATCATTTCATCATATGAAATCAAAGGAAGCTTCTTTGCTTCTTTATATACTCTCGGGTCTATGGAATATATCCCGTCCACATCAGTATATATTTCACATCTGGCATTTAAAGCCGCTGCAAGAGCCACTGCCGACGTATCAGAACCGCCTCTTCCCAGCGTAGTTACATCACCTCGTGAATTAACTCCCTGAAAACCTGCTACTATTACTATTTTTCCTTCTTTCAGCAAATCATTTATTTTATTGTTATCCACTGAATCAATGACATTTTTGGTATGAAAACCTGATGTTTTTATTCCCGCCTGTACACCTGTAAGAGAAATCGCATCATAACCTAAGCTTTTCAATGCTATGGCAAGAAGTGCAATGGTAGTCTGTTCTCCCGTGGACATGAGTCTGTCCAGTTCTCTTTTATCCGGATCCTTTGTTATCTCCTTGGCAAGACTTATCAACGCATCAGTTCTTTTTCCCATAGCCGAAACCACTACTATCACGTCATGTCCCTGATCTTTTACCTCTCCCAAATATTTGGCTATTTCTATTATTTTATCAGTAGTCGCTACAGAACTACCGCCGTATTTATGTACGATTATCAAGGAAGCTCCTCCATTTCCATTGTTATAATTCAAATATAATATCGTTTCTTACCAGATCATCTAAAGTTTCTCTTTTTACTGCAAGCTTAGCCTGTCCGTCTTTTACAAATACAAGAGCCGGTTTTGCAAATCTGTTATAATTGCTTGACATAGAATAACAGTATGCCCCTGTCGTAGGAACTGCTATTATATCTCCTACTTCTGCGTTCTGAAGCTTTGCATTCCCTATTAATACATCTCCCGATTCACAGAATTTCCCTGCAAGAGTTATCTCTTTTCTGTTTTCATCTTTCAGCTTATTTATTATTCCGGCTTCATATTTTGCCTGATATAAAGCAGGTCTTATATTATCAGCCATTCCGCCGTCAACAAAAACATATGTTTTTCCGCCCACAGTTTCTTTAATTCCTCCTACAGTATACAATGTTGTACCGGCATTTGCAACTATACTTCTTCCCGGTTCTATATAAAGATTTTTGAATCCTATTCTGTATTTAATTTCCATAGCTTCAGTATATGTAATTACTTCCTTTAGAAGCTCGTCAAGCTTTGGCGGCTGATCTCCCTCGGCATAATAAACTCCGAATCCTCCGCCCATATTTACAGTTTCTACTGCTATTCCCAGTTCTTCTTTCAGCTTGCTCAGATATTTGAATATTTCATCAAGTGCAAATATAAAGAATGCTGACTGAAAAATCTGTGATCCTATATGGGTATGAAATCCTTTAAATTCAATAAATTCACTGTCATCAAGTCTTTTTACTATATCAAAAAGATTCTCCTGAAATAATGAAACCCCGAATTTTGAAGTCAGACCTGAGGTTTTTATATACTCATGTGTATGTGCCTCAATTCCCGGATCTATTCTCAAAAGCACTGCCTGCTTTTTATTTTTTTCTCTGCATATTCTTTCTATTTTTTCTATTTCATCTTCATTATCTATAACTATTTCTTTTATTCCGTATTCTATTGCCATATTTAATTCTTCATCAGACTTGTTATTCCCGTGCATATGTATTCTCTCCATGGGAAATCCCGCTTTTACAGCTGTATATAATTCTCCCGCAGATACTACATCGAGATCCAGACCCTTTTTGTTAACAAGATTTACCATTCCTGTGGTAAGAAATGCCTTTCCTGCATAGGCTATCTGTGTATTGAATCTTTCTGATACAAAAGCTTCCTTCATTATATCAATAGTATCTTCAATAAGTTTTTGATCCATTACATAAAGCGGTGTGCCAAATTCCTCCGTAAGCTTTTCAGTATCTATCCCTCCGATTTCAAGATTTCCTCTTTCGTTAATTTTTGATGTTCCGAATAATTTCATAATTTTACTCCTCTCAAGTCATATATAAAAATGCTGATAGACAAGCCATCAGCAGATAAAATACTATTTATATAAAAGTACTGTATTTATACCTGATAGCTCAACATTACCGATAAACGGAAATGACAGTCTTATGGATATTTTCCACAAGCCCAGCTGTGAAACCTGTCAGTTTCTCACAGCTTCGGCGGATACTCCTTTTGATTTATATCACAGACTGACAGTCTCAATAAATCTACTCTTAGCTTTCCGCGCCTCTATCTATTATTTTTTACAATTATAAACTATTTAGCATGAATTGTAAAATAATTTTTTCATATACCTAAATTATATTTCATTAATGTATCCATGATAACATATATTGATATCTTAATCTGTACATTTCTTTTTTCCTGTGGTAAACTTGGTTATATCTGAAATTATATAACTGATCCCTTCTGAAAAAAACAGCTTTCTATAATAAGAAAGAATCAGTATTTTTCTCCGGATCAGCAGATAAAAAGCTGAAAAATTAAGATTTAATATGAGGTGGTATTATGAAGAAGATAAAAATCAGTGATATTCCATGGAAGGAGCTGACCACTCCTTACGGGAGAGGAACAGATATTCCCAGACTTATTGAGAACAGAAATTACAAAGAATTAAATAATCTTCTGGAACATCAGGAAACATTGTGGCAGGTTACTCCATGGGGAGTATACTTTCTCCTTATCCAGCTGGAAGAAGACTTTGCTGAGGGAAAAAAGAATTTTAGCTTTGATCAGATGGAAATTTATGATCTGGTTCTGACTTCATTTAAAAATGTTATCCAGAAAGATTATGATAAATCCGAGATTTTTCCTGATCCTCTTGAGCTTATTTCAGAAGGTTCCTTATGGTCTGCTCCTGAGGATGACGACGAATTATACTGGGAAGAAGAATTCCCTCCCGGCTACGATGACATTTCATTTTTGAATACTTATTACTATTCATGGAAATTCATAAATGACAAAGCCGGATTATTTGAAAAAATAAAGGATTCTACAAACAATAAGGAGCTTAAAGATTTTTTGACCGGAATTCTTGCGGAATTAAAAGAATTTTCAGTATAGATATGAAATTTTGATACTTTTATTTATAAAATTGAAAAACGATACCAAATTAAAATATGAAGAGAGAATATTCTTATTCTTTTCTTCATATTTTTACAATTCAAACTATTTATTAACTATTTTTCCCGCTTTATTGATTCCAGATACTCTTCAAATGTAATAAATCCTCCCTCCCAGCCAAAATCTAAATCAACATGCCATTTCTCTACATAGTATCCTCTTGATCTAGGTTTCAAATTCTTTTTTATTTTATATTCAGCAAGATATCCCCTAGCTTTTTTTATAGTTGAAAAGAATCCTAGAATCTCGTTATCTTCTGTATCATCCTTATATTCTTTATGATACGCTAAAAGATAGACTTTTTTAAATTCTCTATTATCTTTTTTTCCGTCTATAATATATTTTTTTATTTTGAATCCATTGGGAAATCTTTCAAACCCCTCATATTTGACATATTCCTGCACTTTTTCTTCTGATTTTTCAAGTGTTGAACAAATTCCAATATATTTTCTCTCTATCAAATTCTTTTCTGCTTTTCTTGTATGTGTTAAAAAACAGACTATAAAATCATTCCCTACATTTTTAGTTCTCCTAAGTAAAATCATAATTTTTTTATACTTAAAATTCAACTTTATATAAAATACCCGCACAAAAAATTTAATTTCCCTCTACAGGTATTTCCACTAACTCAATTCTAAAAAATCCTCTTATCATACACCTTATATATTTCATATGCCGGTTCCTCGTAAGGATGCTCTTTCAGCAGTATTTCCACTACATTCTCAATATATTCAGCCGAACAAAGCATTTCTATCCTGTACTCTGCCGCTGTCTCCAATTCTCCTGTTTTCCCCAAAAAAGGGTCACTTCCTGTAAGGGGCCTGAATTGTCCGGTACCTTTTACTTCAAAAGAACACATATCATAATTTTCATATTTTCCTGCCCCGGCTTCAAATAAAGATTTTTTAACATTTTCCTTATATTCCTCAGGTATAAAAAAGACAAGCTTATACATTTTTATCTTCCTCGCTCTCCAAAATTAATTATCCAAAAAGGGAGAATAAAACTCTTCTCCCATATATAATATCACTTTATTAGTATTTAGAACATAATTTTAAAATATCTTTTTATTTTCCAGTTTCATTATATTTTTCCACTCTTTTGGCATAATGTATCTGAATTAAAGCTGCAAAAAATACCGTAACCAGAATTATCAGCCCGTAAAATCTGTTTCCAAGTACCGCACATAATAACACACTTATAAATACTCCTCCTATACTCATAAGTACTAGTTTAAATGTTCCTATATTTCCCAGTTTTTCATTTTTCCCGAAAATAATGCGGGTTATTGCTATAATCACAGCTAAAATAACTGTTCCAAAAACTGAATACATATTCTACACCTTTTCTTTCAATAAATTATTTTTTTATTCTCCGGCAGACTGTATATTTTCATTGTCCAGAGTTCTCTTTTCAAACAGCTTGAAAAAGGGATAATATATGGCAAGTGATACAAAAAAGCATATAAAAACAAGAACACATGCCATCCAGTTCCAGTTTGTCGTTATCAGTGCTCCTAACGGTGCCGGCACTGTAAAGGGAGGTTTTACCATCATTCTGGGTATAATGTTTAAAGCAGTAAAAATATATACAATAATGGTATTAACCACAGGAACCAGCATAAACGGCACTGCCAGAAGAGGATTCATTACTATGGGTGCTCCGAATATCATCGGCTCGTTTATATTAAAAATTCCGGGAAGTATAGAAAGCTTTCCAAGCTGTTTCAGATATTGTGATTTTGATGTCATAAAAAGTACTACCAGTGCCAGAGTTCCTCCTGTTCCTCCCATCTGAGCATACCATTGAAAAAACTGTTCTGTAAATATGTTCGGAAGCTGATAAGCACTTGTTCCTGCCTGGAATAATTCCATATTCTGTATTATCGCCTGATCCCAGAATGGTCTGATTATTGGACCCAAAACTGCATGACCGTGTATACCGAAAATCCAGAATAAGCATATGAAAAATTGTGTTAAAACACCGCCGATAAGATTATTCCCTGTTAAAAATACCTTTAACGGAGAAATTGCAAATGATATGATACCATTCAGATCAAATCCGAAAAAATGACGAGGTATCCAAAATAATATTATTATAATAAGCGTTGGAAATAAAGCTGCGAACGAACTTGCCACTACAGGCGGTACTCCGTCAGGCATCTTTATTTCTATCTTCTTTTCTTTTACAAAACGATAAATTTCCACTGCTATAAGTGAAGCCACTATAGCACCGAAAAGCCCCTGTGAGCTGAGCGGCGCTATAGGAATGTATCTCCCTGAAACTGTTGTTCCTGCAGTAGTCACACCTTCTTTTATATTTACAGGTACTATCATAAGTATAGTAGCCAGCATAGCCAGAAAGCCGCTTGTTACATCATCAAGCTTATAGCTTTTCCCAAGAAAAGATCCTATGGTAAATGCACTGTATAAAGACATTATCCCCACTGTAAAACGAAAAGGAATATCCAGTGCATCTTTATAAGGAGCTATTAACTCTGCATATCCGTTTATCGGAATATTCAGCAATATTACAAAAAATGAACCGACAATTGTAAGCGGCAATATAGAAATAAGTCCGTTTCTTACTGCCTGCATGTGCCTCTGGCTCCCTATTGCATTTGCCACAGGCATCATTTTTTCCGCAAATCTTTCTAATACTTTCTCCATCCTAACTTCCTTTCTTTCTCTATATTTTACTTAATTAAAAACCATTGTTATCTATTACATCCCTAAACCATAAACCGGACTTTTTTACTGTACGCTCCTGTGTTTCATAATCCAGCCTGTAAAAGCCGTATCTGTTTTTATATGCGTTTATCCATGACCAGCAGTCTATGAAAGTCCACATCTGATAACCGAGACAGTTACTTCCTTCCTCTATTCCCTTATGAAGATACTGCAGATGTTCTTTGAGAAAATCAATTCTGTACTGATCCTGTACCATTCCGTCTTTTATAAATTTTTCCTCACCCTCTATACCTATTCCGTTTTCTGAAATAAACCACGGTATATTATTATATTTTTCCTTTATCATCAGAGCTATGTCATAGATTCCTTCAGGATAAATCTCTATTCCTCTTGATCTGTTCATACGTCTGCCGGGCATTTCATAAGAATCAAAGAACCACTCAGGCATAAAAATACCATTTTTATTTACTTCATATTCTTTTGCTTTTACCCTTCTCGGCTTATAGTAATTTATTCCAAGAAGATCTATCTTTGTTTCTTTTATTAAATCAAGATCTCCTTCTTCTGTTTCAGGAACCTGATTATATTCTCTGAGTATCTCTATCAGCTCCCGCGGATATTCCCCCAATAATACAGGCTCATTAATACTTCGTGTATAAAAAAGATCTGCTGCTTCTGCTGCTTTGACATCTTCCGGATTTTCACTTCTCGGATATACCGGAATTACGTCCATTATGATTCCTATCTGTCCGCCCGGCTTCATATTTCTGTAAATTTTTACAGCTTTGCAGTGAGCAATTATTATATTATGAAGTACCTTAGCGGCTCTTCTAAAATCTACCACATAAGGATAGTGTCTGTCGTGAAGATACCCTGCTTCTGCCGGTATCATCGGCTCATTAAAAGTAAACCAGTATTTTACCCTGTCACCAAAAAGTTCAAAACATTTTTTTGCGTATTCTGCATAGGCCTCCACTACTTCTCTGTTCTCAAATCCGCCCTTTTCCTGCAGTGCCATGGGCATATCAAAATGATAAAGATTTATAAAGGGTTCTATTCCTTCTTCTATAAGTCCGTCTATGACATTATTATAGAATTCCGCTGCTTTTTCATTAATTTTTCCTGTTCCTTCTGGTATTAGTCTTGACCATGATATAGATGTTCGAAATGAGTTTAGGTGTATGTCTTTCATAAGCTTTATATCTGTTTTATAATTCTTATAAAAAGTAGAAGTCCGCTCGCTTGTAATGCCGTCATAAAATCTGCTGTTAAATTTCCTTGATGAATAATCCCAGATATTTTCTCCTTTTCCGTCACCGGGCTCTGCCCCTTCTGTCTGTGTCGCACTTGTTGATGCTCCCCACCAAAATTTTTCAGGAAATAAATATTTTTTTTCCATGTCTTCCTCCTGTGCTTGTTTAAAATTATAGTAACACAGTTTTTTTAAAAATACAATACTTTATTTTTAAAAGTACGGTATTTTTAAAAATATATACCGTACTTTTATCAGGCAATTAAAAAAGACTATCCTATTCATTAGATAATCTCTTCTTCTACATCTTATTAACTACTGCATAAAAGCTAAAATGCTTATAGTGAAATCTTAATCTCGAATATTCAAACGGAACACCGGTCGTCAGATAAGCTGTTTTTTCTACTTCTACTATAGGCTCGTTTTTCTCCAGCCCCAGATTACTCTGATCATGCTCATTAGATGGGTAAGCTTTTATCAGCTGATTGCTCCCCTGTATTTTTTTTCCGAGTTCGTCTTCTATATATGTATATATGGAACCTTCCACATCTTCCTGCCTAAGATTAGTAATAACAGATATAGGCATATACATCAGTTCTATTACATGCGGAATCCCGTTAACCTTTCGTACACGCTCTATACAGTATACAAAATCTCCTTTTTTTATCTTCAGTTTATCTGCAGTTTCACGGTCAGAAGAAATAACATTAAACTGAAGCACTTTTGTCTCTACTTCGCCCAAAGATGTAAAATGTTTGGTAAATCCTTTTATATAGTGTCCATAAGTTAGCTCCGGAGTTCCCTCTGTGTTTACTGTATTTTTTACAAAAGTTCCTGCTCCTCTTCTTCTGATGATCAGTCCTTCACTTACGAGTATTTCCAGGGCCTTCTTCATAGTCTGCTTATTACACTTGTATTCTTCGCACAATTCATATTCGTAAGGAAGCTTCATTCCCTGTTTATATGTTTTATTAAATATTTTTTCCCGAATATCTTTTGAAATAGCCAGATATTTTTTCATTTTTCCCCTTCCGCAGTTATTAAGGTTATATTTTTATTACAGTATTTACAGGTTCTTTTTTTTAATGTACCACATTTTAATTAAAAAATAAAGTTGTTTATTATTTCAAAAATTCCATCTGGTCTTCCAGCTTAGTCAGAAGCATTTCTCTTGTAGCTTTTGGCATTTTTCCCACTACACATTTATAAGAATGTATTATCATCTCCACTATAGCCTTTCTTTTTACATCTGATTCCAAAACTACAGTATTCCAGTGTTTTTTATTTAAATGATAGCCCGGCTTCACTCCCTCATACATTTCACGGTAATCAAGAGCCAGATCAGGATTACATTTCAGAGATATCTCAATTTCATCTAAAATGGCAAACATTTTATCATTTACTTTTATGACACAGTTTTCCGGTCCGAAAGGATACGTCTCCTCACTTTCCGGCAGCATTAAACAAATTTTTTTATAAATCTTAAATTTCGACACTGTATCTCCTCATTTCTTTTTTATTGATTATTCTTATATCTTTATTTTAAATCTTATTTGAAAATTGTCAATATACTTTTTTTAGAGATTCATAATATCAATAATTATTTTATGTTCAAGTTACAGTAAATGGCTGTACCTGATTGGCACAGCCATTTTGTTATTACTATATTTAATTTTTCTGTTTTCCTGTTATCAATACATGAGCTTCTCTGACATGAACTTTCCCCATCAGCTTATCCATTTCTTTCATAGTTTTTCTGTAGTCCTTCTTCTCATTCTTATGTGTAACTATATACTCTACTTTATTTACTAGCTGCCCGTACTTTTTTATAAATGTTCTTACCGGTGACGGTATTCCCCCGAGCCAGACAGGCGTACATAATATCACCCTGCTGTAAGAAGAAATATCTATTGATACTTCATCTATAGGTGTTGGTGTTTTTAATACAGCCTGAAATGCAGATTTAACAACCCCAAAAAAACCTCTCCTGTTTACCAGATCCTTTATTCCATAAATAGCTGTTTTATTTTCTCCCGCATACTCTTCTGCTACGGTTTTTGTATTTCCCGTACGGGAATAAAAAATAATTATTCTTGACATATGTTTTTACCCCACTGATATTTTTGTGCAGCATCCCGTTTATCTTTAGTTAAGATAGTACTGGATATTTTATCACTCTAATGCAATCGACGTAGATGTATTATACCTACGCCGACTAATAATAACGCTTCTGATGATAAAACAGGCAGTGCCCTCTGACTAATTGTGTACGGAATACTGCACTAGTTCCTTTTTGAATGTCTGTTAAAATGTATCTTATATTCTATATATTTTTTTCATATCTGTAATCTGCCCACCATTTTCCATTGTAATATGTGAAATCTTTCAGACATGCTATCTGATTATAGCCGATTTTTTCATAAAATCTTCTGGCTCTTATGTTAAATTCAAATACTCCAAGCTCAATTTTCCTGTAGCCGTCATCTTTAAGTCTTTCCTCAAATAAAAAATAAGAATCTTTTACTATCTGATTACCGTGATACTTTTTTATAAAGGCTAAGGATATCCATGCAGTACCTTCTTCTTTTTTAACCAGATATTCAAAATCTTTGATTACAGAAAAAGTCCCTATTCTTTCACCTTTATATTTTACAATATATATTTTTTTTGCATTTTGATTTTCATATTCTTTCATTGCTTTGTCATAACTCAAAAACTCCATTTTTCCGTCTTCACTGAAATTTGGATGATAATAATAAATAATTTCAGGATCAGTTTCAAGTTCATAAAGAAACTTAAAATCTTCAATCCCGTTTGCTTCCACTAATTCCATTTTTTCCCCGCTTCTCTTAATTAACCATGATTATGACCGCATCCGCACTCATGTCCTTCCTCTTTACAATCACAGTTTTCATGGTCATGATCGTGGTCATGACCGCATCCGCATCCTTCTCCATGCTCGTGCCCGTGTTCATGCTGGCTGCGTTCGTTCAAAAATCTATCTACATTTCCTTCAATATTTTTTAACAGGAAGTCTAACTTTTCATCACTATATTTAGCCAGTGAGCTGAACGAAGCTTCCATTAAGTATAATGCACTTAATAATTCCATAGATACTTCATTTCCGTTATTATCCGTAAAGATAACATTCCCATAACCGCTTTCATTTGTTACTATTCTGAATGCTGCTATTTCAAATTCAGTTCCAAAGCCTTTTCCTTTTACAGGATAAGAAAGTTTTAGATTTTCTTCCTCATTCCCTTCATTTTTTTCCATTGACCATACTACGCTGAATAATATAAAAAACACAGCATAATTTATTTCTATTGTATTGTGGAAATAATGTAAAAATTCCGATTTTCCCATTAATTCACCGATTTTTTGTTGAAATTCTTTATTTTCAGTCATATTTTTCTCCTTCTATGATTTTTTTAATTTATGTACCATCTGATTTTCTTTAGTATTTTTATATTTCATTA
>RCMY010000463.1_pt1 | contig 38000 bp, 37 predicted proteins | sample 2041341 | NCBI WGS metagenome assembly RCMY01 (sample SAMN09708234, study PRJNA481090) | Marine sediment metagenome, whole genome shotgun sequencing project. | reverse complement strand
TCCGGCGACGCCCCTCGGGTATCGTAGGCCGCATCCGGGGAACAGCCATTGATGAACGAGGTAACATCTATGGCCCCTTCGTAAAAATCGTAGTCCACCTCGTCCTCCAAACAAAGGGTAAAAGTCCCGTAGGTACTCGTATTGAAGGAGTCCACCGAAATATAATAGGTGTTGCCGGGCATAAGACCTATGTAGCCCATGGTCACGTCATCGTAGGAACCTACATACCGGTCACTGTTGAGTTCCGTAAGGCCATCGGCTTCCCAGAGGGCCAATTGCGTATGCCGCTGGGATCCTTTTGATCCCCCACGATCTACCGCAATGTTGATCTGACCGGTCAATGGAGCCGTGAACTTGAACCACACATTATAATTTGGACTGCCGATGTTCCAATTACTGCCGGAATTTCTGTCTGGGGATGCATTAAATGTAGTATAGGCGGCATCTGCGGAACAACCATTGATAAATGAACTCATATCAATGGCATTTGCATAATTGTCATTAGCCGGGGCCTGCGCCGATATATTGTTCGTCAATAGCAGACATAGGGTCAGCCAAAGAGTAGCCAACACGAAGTTATTGGTAAAGTATCGATTTGTAAATTCTACTAATGGCTTCATTACTGCTAGGAAACTACTGCCTCAATACTTTTGTTGGAAGTATTTTACAACGCTAGGTTAGCTTGGTTCATTCTCAGCATACAAAATTAATTTTATGAGGGCGTCTCAAAAATTAATGTTGTGTATGCTTTAAATAACAACATCTATCCCTTAAAATATGAGGATAACTGCAAAGCCATTCCGAATAAACTTGGTTGTCGCCGTTTCTATCTTTTTTGCCTATTATACCATTCATTGGCCTTGGCCCTGCTACCGCAAGTCTCCATACTGCACCATTTTCTCCTTCCATTTTTCGAAACATCATAAAAAAGCCAACCACATTTCGGGCACTCCCTTATTCTTTCGGACCTATTCAATAATAGAAGGTCGTAAGCATCCTTTACAATCGGCAATATGATCTTATCGAAGTCTTTCGCCTTAATGCTCCATTGCGCTGTAAAGACCAATTTATTTTGTTCGACCTTTAGCTTTGAAAGCGTACCGGATAGTGTTCGGTTGAATTTTGACAAGTCCGCATTTTTTATCGTACGGCCATGGGCTATTTCCAAAAACATCGAATACAGAAGTTCTCGTAGACCGAGGGAATGGCCATGGAAATCAATAGATTTACCCGGATTTGATTTAACGCTATTCATTACTATATTTCTGCTTTCCCCATCGAGAATGTCCGTCTTGACCGACCAGGTTATCAAATCATCGATGCTATTTATATAATCTCTTTGAGGCTCTTCAAACCTATCATGCACCGTATTGATAAAATCCAAACATAATCTCCCCCCATCCAATCGGATGTCCTTGATATCAAACATTTCTACTGTTTAAATTAATTTTAATGGTAAAATTACTAATTTTACCTTCTAAATGAGTTTTAAAGGTAAAGATAGTCTTTAAGTAGTGATAGTCAAATATTATAAATCAAAACACCCAAATTATGATCGCAAGAATGTGGCACGGAAGAGTGCCGAAAGAGAAATCTGAAGCTTATTACAAGTTCCTACTTGAAACCGGATTAAAGGATTATGCCCAAACCGAAGGCAACGAGGGCGTTCAGCTTCTGAAAAGGGACGAGGGATCCATAACCCACTTTTATACCTGGTCTTATTGGGACGGTTATAGCGCCATAAAGAAATTCGCAGGAGAAGATTATGAAAAGGCCAAATACTACGAGGAAGATAAAAACTTCTTGTTGGAATTCGAGCCTTTTGTGACGCATTATGAGGTTTTAAGTCACGAATGATCATGATACAACCACAATGAATGTTTATGTGTAAGTAGTTTATAATTTTTAGATGCTTGTAACCGTAATTTCATTAAGGCTGACAATTGAAAAAACAATCGAATAAAGCCAGTTGCCAATGATACATCCTAAAGAATAGGCAGAGATATATAAGCAAAGAGTTTGGGCAAAAACTTCTTACTACTGCAATTCCAAAATAGCACGATCAAGCACTTCATCTTGAGTAAGATTATTCCAATCGAAAAGTACTTCAATGTCTGGCGGAACCCCATTTTCGTAATCGGGACTTTTATCAAGTGTCAAAGCTTGGGTGATGGAGAAACGATACGTCCATCCATTGGGCAATTGACCTCCGTTGGGTAAACCAAGTCCGCCTCCTGTGGTATCTCCCATCAAAATAATATTGGGTATGGCCTTGGTGGCAAGCGCCGTAAAAGAACCCGCGCTATAGGTGCCTCTATCCGTAAGCATAATAACCTTATTGGTATATCGAATTCCGTTGTATGGCTTAACATAAACGGGTTCGGCATCAGAGAAATCATCGGGACTAGGGCCGTTTTTGATACGCGAATAGTTGGTCAAGGTTTTTTCTTCTACAAACCGGCTGAGTATTTTGAAAACATCAGTTACGGCCCCACCGCCATTTTCGCGTAAATCTAAAATCAGACCCTTGGTGTCTTTATAGCGGTTTAAAACAAAATCGAGATTAATATCGTCTACCGTACCGGGAAAAGAGGCAAAACGCACATAACCGATCTGGCCGTTGTCAAGAAAGTCGTGGGCGAAAGGACCAGAGGAATAATAAGTTTGGTTCAAATAATGCTCTTCAATGAGACGCCCATAAAAGTTATCTTGTCCTAAGTATTCAACCCCGAAAAAGGATACGTTAAAATTGGAAATCAAATTCACGTGGCCGTCATTTAATTCGGTCAACATACCACCTAGTACATTGAACAATGAATCTTGCGACATATCATCATGAATTTTTGCAGCGTACTCGATTTTGATAGCATCCCAGTCTATGTTCTTCAAATCAAAATACGCGTATTTTTTATTGCATTCATTCCACAGGTATTCAAAATTATCTTGCGGATCTGTAGATGCCAAATCTTCCTTAAAAAGAATCTTCTCACATGAAATGAAACTCAAAAAAACAACTAGTATGAAGATTTTATTTTTTTTCATATTGCTTTTACTTCGTATTGAACATTAAGGTGAACCTAAGGGCATGCTGCGCCATTTCAAATTTATCAAGATTCCCACCAGTTTTATAAGCATCCCATACATAGGAGATTTGAACGGCGTTAGTGGTTTTTCGTGAGTAAAGGGTATAATCTAAAGAACTACTCATTCTAAAACCTGAAAATATTTTGAACTGATAGTCATCAAAAACTTTAGGGTCGTTTAAGATTGGTGATTGCCCAGAATAAACATAGCCGTTACGGTATGATGCATTGACCAAACCTGTATTAAGCCGCAATGCCAAGCTCTTTTTTCGTTTTTGTAGTGTGTACTTAAAGAACAAGAACTTTTTGTCTTTATCCATCTTACGGCTCACATCTAATGTGCCCTTTATACTCCCAAATAATGTTGGAATGATTTCAAGACCCAAACCATTATTTAGAAAACTAGGATTGTTCCTAACATTTAGGGTAGCGTTCAGCAGGCCGCCAACTTTTACATTCAACTTTTCGGAACTTAACGAGTTAAGCTCATAAAGTTCTGAATAATACGGTGCTAATGAAAAGACTACACTACTGTTTGAATGATCGTTAAAATTATTTCCGAAGATACCTATGGAGAAGGGGATTCCCCATTCGGTTTCCCTTCGCTCATCTATGTTGATTTTATAGCCTCCGGATGACAGGAAAATACCCGTATAGGTAAGGGGCGAGGTAGCAAAATCCCTAATGCTACCAATACCTAATCCACCATAAGAAAGGCCCTTATAGGTGGTTCGGTTTCGTCGAAGTTCTTTTTTTGTCAATACTTCTTCGTTTTGCGCGAAGCCCAATAATGGAATAAAAAGCAGGGAGATAATCGTAATCTTGAATCTATACATGTTTAGTTCAATTAGAATTACGAAAATATATGTAACAGTAGGATAATAAAAAAAGATGGTCGCCAAGAAAAAGTTAAAACTATACCTTGCTTTGCGTTTTTATGGATTGCCATTTTGAATCAATTATACGCCGTTGAACAGATGGAAGGCCTTGAAAGTCTTGTTCATCGAGGGTTGCCACATTTTGTAGTCGTTTTTTAAGGCACTTGTTATGTTCGATCGAACTTCTACTTGAAGCTCATAATGCGTTAAAATACCTTCTTTGACAACGATTTCAATGATTTCCCAGACATCTTTTTTTGAGGTTCTAAAGTTTACGATACATCCACGTAAACAAGAACGTATATTGATGATGGCATTCGATAAAAATATCTCTCCATCTTGATATAGATTATCCAATAGCCTCTCATTCAAAGTATTCCAATAAGCTTCCCTTTTTACACTTTCATCCGGAAGGTTTTTAGTAGAAACATAACTAAAGGTCGCGATGCTTAGATTTTAGATCATGGCTTCCAGTTCTGCATGTTTTTCGGCCAATTCAAATAACAATTCGGATAATTCAATATCCTCCGCTTTTTTTTATAACTGTTACTATCCATTTACTGTATAGCCATACAAACTTTCAATGCCCTGAAACTTCGTGAGTTCTGAAGTCCGTATCGATAGCCGAATTCGTATGTTTTTCGCCCAATGATAACGGTGCGAAGGTCCAATAGATCGGATTGATATTTTTCGATTGGCTTGCCGTGGGGAATGAATTTGGTGAAATCGCCTTAGCTCCCGAGATAGATGCATCCAATGAACTGGCTACGTAATAGAATACCTTGTTCATAATTGCTTCTTTAATACTTTGATGTCGTTTATCAACCGATCAAGCTCATTGTCGTTCGTACCATCATAAATACCCCGCATCTGTTTTTCGGTATCCACTAAAATAAAATTAGGAGTGTGTATAAAATCCTGTAAGCCTCCATCTCCTTGATTTACAACTGCAAAATAGCTTTTGCGTGCCAAATTGTAGATGTGTTTTTTGTTTCCCGTAGTAATGTTCCATTTGGCAGCAATGGCACCATTTTTATCTGCGTACGTTTTTAATATCGGCACGCTATCCAATTCGGGTGTTACCGAAAGCGATAGCAACATAACATCATTGTCTTTAAGAAATGTTTGCTGAAGCTTCGCCATGTTAATGGTCATAATCGGACAAATACTGGGACAGCGTGTAAAAAAGAAGTCCGCTACATAGATTTTATTTTCATAATCGCTTTGCGTTATCTTTTTTCCATTTTGATTGATCAGTTCAAAATCGGAAACGGTATGGTTCACTGCTATGGATTGCATGGAAACATCTACCAATTCGGGATTCAAATCGGAAGGGCTATAGATAGGTAATTTATTTTCTGAATTTTGATTACAAGCGTAAAGATAGAAGGCGCTAAAACCCAATACAATTAGATGTATGCTACGAACTTTCATAGTAAATTAAATAATCTGCTGTTCTACGAATTCTTTTGCTTCCTTTAATTCTGCTCTATCTTGGTTAACATCGGCAGCGAGTGCTAATAAAGCACTATAATACTGCATCGCTTTCTTAGCATTACCGGATTTTTTTGCAGCTACGGCGGCGCCATAAAGACCATTGAACCTATTTGGGTGCTCCTTTAAATTTTCTTGGTAAGCAGTTAATGCCTCCTCGTTTTGTCCCGCTTCCAGCAACATATCGCCCAATACTTCTATGGCGGGCAACACGTCTCCCGGAGTAACTGGATGCTTGCTTGTTTTAGCTTCGATCGCCACGGCTTCCTGCATCAATAGCACTGATTTTTTTGTGTTGCCTTTGCTGAAAAGAACCCAAGCTTGTGTCGTTTTAATCTGAATTTCAATCTGTTTTACTTGAATATGCTTTGAGCGATCTTTTTGTGCAATCAAATTTTGATGGATTTTTTTTAGGATGTCGATTTCAACTTCGGCTGTATCAAAATCTTTCAGGTGCGCCGCTCCCATTGCCTTGGCAAAATGGTGAATCGCTTTTTGCCAAGGAAATTTTTCCCAATCCACTTCAAAGTTCTGTAGTTTCAAATTTTCCGCCCTTTCCCAATCTTTATTTTCTAAGGCCATTCTCGCGGGAATGGCCGCCATGGAATACATAGATGCCTGAATACCGGCAGGATGCAGCATTTTTAAGGCCTTTACTTTGTCAAAGTAGACTTCGGCATTCGCATTATCTCCCTTTTGAAGGTAGGCGTACACTAAATAATCTACGGCGTGAAGTTCCTCATAGTAAGCGCCCTCTAAAGATCTAGCTTCGGAATAACACTTAGCGCTTTCGGCCGATGCTAGGTTTGATTCGATAGACTCCTTCCAAAAACCCAATCTTGTAAAAATATGGGATGGCATGTGCTGTGCATGTGCCGAAGAAGGCGCGATTCTCGCATAGCGCCGAGCCGTTTTCAATCCTTTTTCCGCCAATATGGAGTTATCGTAGTTGTGAATGATATAATGCGCAATACCGGGGTGATTGGGATTGGCAGTAAAAAGGGATTCCAGTATCTTCCCTGCCTTCATTTCATTTTTATAGACCTTCCCTACCCTATCGCGGGTAGAAAACAAGGCCAATGAATAAAAAATGGCCGCTTCAATATCTTCCGGATAGTTGAGGTAGAGCTGCTCCATCTTTTGTTCAAATCGTCTGGCCCTTTCTCTATGGTCCAAGTTTTCCCAACCGGTATAAAAGGCATCGATGGCATTGATATAGTCGCGCTGTTTTTCATCCATGGATAATCCTTTGGCAATGGCTAAAACTTGTGCGCCTTTCATCAGGTCTTCTTTGGTGGGTGGAAACCAAGCCGCATGATAGATACTCATGGCAACACCCCAATAGGCCATGGGGCAATTGGGGTCGGCATCGATTACTTTGACAAATGCTTTTTCCGCTTCGCCATATTGAAAGGAATGTAACAAGGCTACCGCCAGATCAAAGGTTTCCCTGGTTTCGTAGCTACAGGAGAGCGAGAATTTCAATGCCCCGAATTGGCCATCGCCACAAAGTAAGAGGTCACCTCTTAAAAAATCTATGGATGCCAATGCGGAGTTTGGGGCTTTGTTTTTACATCCGATAAATACCAATATTATAATGGTTATAAAAGTTTTTAGAATTGATCTCATGGGTTTTCTTTTATGTCCGAACGAACTTCTACTTGAAGCTCATTATGCGTTAAAATACCTTCTTTGACAACGATTTCAATGATCTCTTCAATATCTTTTTTTGAGGTTCTAAAATTCACAATACATGCACGTAAACAATAATGCTCATTGATGATGGCATTCGATAAAAATACCTCTCCACCTTGTTGCAGCTTATTCAATAGCCTCTCATTCAATGTATTCAGATACTTATCTCCTTTTATATTATTATGGGGAAGGCTTTCAGTTGGAACATACCTAAAGGTCGTAATGCTTAGGTTTTGGGTAATGGCTTTCAATTCTGGATGTTTTGATGCCAAATCAAATAACAGTACCGACAATTCAATATCTTCTGCTATCATTTTTTTATAACCGTTACTACCAACTTGTTGTAAAGCCATCCAAACTTTTAATGCCCTGAAACCTCGGGAGTTTTGAAGTCCGTATTCATAAAAATTCAAGGACTGCCCCTCCTCGTTTTTACTGAAATTATAGTATTCTGGGTGCGAGCTATAGGTTTCTATCAGATGCTTCGGGTTTTTGACCAAAGTACAACCCGCTTCAAGAGGTGCGTATAACCATTTATGGGGGTCTAGGGCAATGGAATCTGCTAATTCAATACCTTCGAACAAGCACTTCAATTCAGGCATAATCGCTGCCGGAGCTCCGTAGGCACCATCAATATGAAACCATAGATCATATTTTTTACAAATTGATGCTATTTCTTTCAGATTATCGACCACACCGGTACTTACGTCACCTGCGGTGCCCACGACTAAAAAAGGTTGATAGCCGTCCTTTAGATCTTCTTGTATGGTTCGGGACAATAGTTCATTGTCCATTTTATTTTCGGAATCCGTAGGAATCCATCGAATGGATTTTGAACCGTGACCAAATAAAATGGCTGCTTTTTCGACCCAAGTGTGAGTGGACTTGGAACAATACGTTATAAGATTAAAATTTGTGAGTCCTTCTTCTTTCAAGTTCATTGGGCCTTTCGCCGTTCTTGCCACTAAAAATGCATTGAAGTTCGCCATATTGCCACCGCTGACCAAAATGCCGCCATAAGCAGGGGATACACCAATGAACTCGGCCAACCATTGAACCGTTTGCTTTTCAATTTCAGTAGCCATGGGGCTCAATACCTGTGCGCCAACATTTTGATTTATTGCAGCAGCCAACATATCTGCCAAGACCCCGATAGGAGCCGGTGATGAGGTGATATACCCCATAAATTTCGGATGCCCGTTAAACAGGGAATGGTTAAGCAATAGGTCGGAAGTTCTCGAAACAATCTTTTCGGCTGAAAGACCTTGTTCAGGTAAACCTGAATTTCCTATAGCCTTTTGCAGTTCTAATGGTGATTGCCCTCGTGTAACGGGATATTCTTCAATAGTGTCAAAGAAATCGGCAATGGTATCAATTAGTTCATAACCTATCTTTTTGAAATCGACTTTCTTGATTTCTATAGGTGTTTCTCTTTTGCTAGGCATAATCAGATTTTTTCGTGTATATGATTGTAGTCTTACGTCATATGTCTTACCGTCTTATGTCGTCCTGCGTTACTAGGTGATTTCATGGAAGAGCTTTTTTTTCATTCCTACTCGTATGGATTTTCAGTATCACCCAGTTTTTGTTGTGGTGCTGGTCTCCATTTTTTAAAAGGTCCCCTCCCTAGCCCTCCCCGAGGGGGAGGGAACTTCTTTCTTGGTTCTTTTGATATCTTCATTTTTCCGAAAACTTCTTCACTTCAATTGTACTATCCCAAAAAGAGATTTTTCGTCGAAAAAAGCCTTCATTAATCCCTTCCAAGGAGGGAGACTATATTCGAGTATACATGAAAATTGTTTAAATATCAACTTTTCAATAGTAAAACACTTCAGAAAGTTCCCTCCTAACCCTCTCCACTGCAGCGGAAGGGAATTTGTTTTTGGTCTTTTTACAACCCTTGGTTTATGACGGCGTCTGTCCCCTTTTTACCCTTTTTAAATTTCGTAAACGGAAAGATCATCGGTACGTTTTTTTGGTAGGTATCATACTCCTTTCCGATAAGTTTTTTCAAATCTTTTTCTTCCAAATATTTTACGGCGATTAAAATGTAGGCTGTAGTAACGGTGGCAAACAAAAGACGACCGTAGGTCATGGTCGGGGCTGCCCAAAAGGCGATGATGAACCCTAACATAAGCGGATGTCTTACCAATTTATAAAACCAATTGACCTGAAATTTGGGATAGGTCAAGCTTTGGTCCTTAAAGTTTTGATAGATCTGTGTAAGGCCAAAAAGCTCAAAGTGACTGATCATAAAAGTGGAGAGGAAAACAATTGCCCAACCTAAAAAGTAGGTAGCCATCAATATATCGGATGCTATATTTTCGGTCTCCCAAACAATAGTTGTCATAGGCTGCCATTTCCAATAAATGAAGAGCAATAAGAGACTGGTAAGCAAAACATAAGTACTGCGCTCTATAGCGGGATTAATATATTGCGTGAACCATTTCTTAAAAGCCGGACGCGCCATAATGCTATGCTGAAGGGCGAAAAGACTCAACAGACCTACATTAATCAGCATGGCGGTCACAAGGGGAATTTCTTCTCCGGCATCAATCGATTTGGGTACGAAAAGGTTTCCTACTAAGCCGATAGCGTAAAGAAAGGCCACTAGAAAAACCAGATACGCAACAATTCCGTAAATAATTACAAGTACTTTTTTCATGATGTTTGGATTTATGGGTTATTTAGAGACTGTTTTGATAGTCTTTTGCAATGTGTACTATGGGGAGGAATTTTTAGCTATGGAGGAAATGGGAGATGATAGCTTTCATCACAACAATTTTAGAACATTCTCTGAAAAATGCCTTTCACTATTTGTTCATTGACTAGCAGTAATTGGTAATTGGGGGAAAAAACTTTATACCATTCTTGTTGTTAGGCATAATACAATAACAATACGGTTATGATTAAAAGCTATTTACATCTTTCGCTTGGAGGATGTCCAAATTCCTCCTTAAAAGCCCTACTAAACCATGACGGATTGTTAAAACCTACGGCATAAGAGATTTCGGATACCGTTTTATCGGCGTCCTGTAATTGTTCCTTTGCAGCTTCTAAACGGATGCTTCGTATAAAAACGGCAGTGGATTTTCCTGTAATTGCCTTTAGTTTTCGGTATACCTGCGATTCGCTCAGGTGGAGTTTAAAGCAAAGCTCTGAAGTGCCAAAGCTTGAATTATCCAATTCTTCATGAATGAGGTATATTACCTTGGCAATAACTTTTGTCTCGGCATTTTTTGGTTGCTTTTTAATTACTTTGGATACCGCACCTTCTTGAAACTTGGCGATCAGTTTTTTCCTAAGAGAAAGCAATAGTTCCAATCTTGCGAACAGTTCTTCTTTTATGAACGGCTTTCCTAAATAGGCATCCGCCCCTTTTGTAAAGCCAACGACCCGGTCTTTTGCGGTTGCCTTGGCCGTTAATAAGATAATGGGAATATGGTCGGTTCGTTCATCCTCTTTCAACATCCTACATATCTCGTACCCGTCTTTGCCGGGCATCATGACATCTGAAATGATGATATATGGAATATGCTCAAAAGCCATTTCACGGCCTAAAACATCGTTTATGGCATGCATGGTCGTATACTGTTCGGTTAAACATTGATTTAAATAATAGGCAACATCCTTATTATCCTCTATAATAAGTACTAACGATAGTTCGTCATCGGATTTTAACGTCTCATAATGCTGAAATTGGGTTATTGAATCCGTAACCGCGATACTGAAAATTTATTCCACGCATAACATTAAGAAAAGTAAAGAACTGAGTATCGACATTACTTTTATAACGGTTTGCCATAACTTTGGTAGGAAGTGCAGAGATAAATTCCAAAAATAGATTGGAGTTTGGCGACCTATGCCGACCTGAACGCCTCGAATTCTTCCGATATTTATGTCAATGCCACAAAAGAGTTAAAAATATATACCAAAGGCAAAAGCGATGTGTATGTGTACGGCAATCCGGAAATACAGGTCGATGGTCTGAACGACAAATTCAAAATCATTAAGAAATAGAACGTCGGCTCAAACTAACTCAAACTAGCCAATGTTCGGATGCTTCCTCAAACAGGAGGCATTCTTTTTTGGAACCATCATTATCCGATTGTGACTTTTTCGGCTTTTTTGTGTCCAAACAATACAAATAAATATAAAAAACGATGGAAAAATCAGAACTGGATATCAAGGAAGAAAATTTAAGAAAGCTGGTGGATATCAAAAACTCCTGCGAAAACCTGGTCGAAAAAGTAGGCCATCTACAAGTGGACCTGTTCAATCATCCGGATAAAGAGCTGGAAAAGGTTCTCGATAAACTAAACAATGATTTCTCGAACGACCATGCCTATATCATCGAAACCTGCGGGGCATATGAAAATAAGGTCTCGGGACTTCGATAATCTGAGTAGGCGAAATTTACTATCTTGCGATTATAAACTTACTCCCAACTATGAAGTTCAAAACGATTCTAGCCATCTTATTCGCCGCGGTCATCGTGGTGTTTTCGCTACAGAATTCAGAAGTAACCGATGTCAAGTTCCTTTTTTGGAAACTTTCGATGTCAAGAGTACTGATTATCCTGGGGAGTTTTGGCGTAGGTGTCCTAGTCGGGATTTTAGCTTCGATGAAGCGAAAATTGCTCAATACAAAAAGCTCGTAAATAATGGCCAAAATCCTAAAAGTCGAGTTGCTTTCCGTTCCCAAGACCATCAATGTAGGTGACGATGTCAATGACATTACGGTAATTACTAAAGTGCAGTTTCATCCTTTGGATATCAAATTGGAGATGCCCTACTGCCTGCACCTGTTCGTTTATGATATTCACGGCGATGTGGATGCCCCTTTGGTGTTACCGAATTGGGATGAAAGCCAAATAGTATCCGTCGCCTTGGATCGCAAGGATGATTTCTTGGGTAAGGAAGTCGTTATGTTGACGGCTTCGGAGGAAGAAACCACCATTGAAACACCAATGGCATTGCACTTGGGCAGATTCAATAGGGAAAGGTCGTACACTTCCAGAAAAATCGAGGTCTTCGCAACAATGGCTCCAGTAGTGGGCAGGGCATCCAAATATTCCGAACCCTTTAGTGCCAGAATAACCTATTGAATTTCCTTTTTCGCTATGTAAAAAAGGATGGCGGAAGACTTTTTTTGGTCGAAAATGTGACTTCTTATCAAATCGGGTGTCAAATAGTATATCAAGTTCGATAACTAACAAAAATCCAGCTGCTCATGGAAAGTCAAATAAGTATCTCGGTACATCAAAACAATCTTGCCCATTTTGCGGCCATGGTGTATATGGCACAAGTAGATGGCCTAAAAGGACAAGGAGATTTTACTATTGAACGATTTCACGACCAAAATGGGCATACAACCCCATGAATATGATACTAACATGGCACAGCCCTCAAGACCGCCGGTAAGCCCATCGACTTCTACTTCAAAACGTCTGAAACGTATTTTCGCAGCGTTCAAAATCGTATTCGCGAACCATAAAATGAACCGACAAGAACGTCTTTTCATGAATCGTTATGCCCTTCAGATAGGTTTAAGCAAGAATAATGCTCGAAAAGTCATCCAAAAATCGGCCGCTATGTTTACTGGGGATTTTGATTTTGAGGACTATGATAACTTTGTAAAGCGATAGTGTCAAGTCAAGCCAAAATTGTCACATTATCCAATGCGTCTTTTGCGGCATTTCAGCTTTGACTTGACACTAGGGTAATCTGAAAAAAACTCCTAGATAACGTATCAAAACCAGAACTTAAGGCTTTGGCTTTGCTATTTTATAGATTTTCAAGAACTAACTTTTTCAACATACCCTTTGAAATTATCCAAAATAGCCTGCCAGCCCATACGTTGCTGTTCCAGTGTATTCGCAGCCTCCACCTCGAAAGTTTCGACGATCGCAACGGAATCTCCCTCTTTTTTGAAGCTTATATTGACTTTTCGGCCATCTTCCAAAGCATATTCAATTTCGGACTGAGGCTCCACTTTGGTGTACGTGCCGGAGTAATCAAAGCCCATGCTGCCGTTTTTGGCTTCCATACGGGAACTGAATTCACCACCTATTATTAGGTCATTTTTCGCGTTTGGACAGTGCCAGTCGGCATTGGCGAAATTCCAGTTGACAATATGTTCCGGAGAGGTCCAATACTTCCATACTTTTTCCAAGCTGCTTTCGATGTTTGTGTTTACCGCGATTTTTTCCATGATTTAGTTGTTTATTATTACGATTAAGAGATTGCTTTAAATTATACTCGTTTAGACCTTTTTTAGTTTTTATTGGTCAGCAAAATGGCCAAGGCACCCAATGTCATTGTAAAGCCTTCTTTAAAGCCCATTTCTATCTGTTGCTCCAAATCGGAAAGGTTTTCATGAGTGATGGTAACGTTGACGAAAGTCGAGTCGGGCTGTTCAATAAAATCGATGTTCCAATCGGAACCGGGCAGACCATTGTTCGTAATTCCTTGGCTATCGCAAAACGTAGCTATATATTTAAAGTTAGATTTAGGAGTAATGGAAGTAAATTTAACCATTGACCAATGTTCTTCGTCTTTCGGTCCGACCATGGCGTAATGCCAACGCCCGCCTTTCTAAATTTCCATGGTTTTTGTGCTTACCTTCCAAGGCGTTGGCGCCCACCATTGGTCTAATAAATCAGGTTCCGTCCAAGCCGACCAAACCAGATTTCTTGAGGCGGCAAATTCCTTTGTTACGCTGATGGTTTTTATCTCCTTGTCAACAAGGAAGTCGAATTGTAGCTTACTTTTCATTTTTTTGTTTTTAATCTTTGCCAATAAACTGTCCAACTGGCCGAAACGGTTTTCCCAAATTTCACGGAACTGCTCCAACCATTTATCGATTTCCTTCATTTTATCGATTTTTAGTTGATAATGAATCTCCCGGCCTTGTTGGTTCGCCTCCAGGAGTTCACATTCGATTAGTATTTGAATATGCTTTGAGATGGTCGGTCTCGCTGAATCAATGTTGGAGGCAATAGCCCCAGCGGTCATGGTCTGGGTCGCAAGAAGTGCTGGAATGGCGCTTCCGGTAGGGTCGGCTATCGCCTGAATAACATACCGTCTTGTTTTCATTATAAGGTTATTTGACTACGAATAAATGTGAAGTTATCTGGCTACGCAAATATTTTTGAGTAAAATTTAGAAGCGGAGAGTTTGACATAGCAAACGGTAGTTGGAAGTAGGTGGTAATGGATTTTTGGAAAGGCCAGATAAGCGTAAAGTTTGTTTATGGTTATCCAATATTGGCGAGTTTCATAAAACCTACGGTTTACAGGGCCGTTTTGTATTCTTTGGTTGGGTTACAACCCCGTTGGTTTCTTACCCATTTGCAAGAGATCAGACACTATTTACACCGAATTCCCGACCAGTTATACGTCTTTAATTGCAAATACCATTTTGTTTACCGTTTTTATTGTGGTTTGTGGCAATTTGCGCTGATGCTTATCTTTTGGACATTTTTAGATCATGTCCGAACTTTTTTTGAATAAAAATTCCTTAAATTTAGATAAACCTTCCCCCATAAAACGCCCTACTATGAAAAGGTTAAGGTTTCTACCCCTACTGGTATTACTCATTCATCTTTTTTGTCAGAATTCCACGGCCCAGGCAAATCATAAGATAGATAGTCTTAAAAGGGTTTTTCCTATTAATTTCAATGATTCGTTGAAGGTTAGTGGCTATGCCGATTTGTGTTGGTACTACATTACCGGTCAGAAACAAGATTCGGCAAAAATGTATGCAGATACAATCAGAATAATTTCCCATGAAATAGAGTATCCTTACGGCTTATTATTATCTCATTTTTATTATGGAGTAATAGATAGATACACAGGTGATTATCATCAAGGCATTGACCATCTAGTGAAATTTGTGGAATATTATGAACAAAAAGGAGATAGTAATAGAGTGGCTGCGGGTTTATTTCAGATTGCGGCAATAAACAGTAAACTAGGTAATTATGAAGAATGTTTGGAGGCATACCAGCGAACACTGAATATTTACAAGCAAAGCGAAAATGAGGTAAACATAGCACAAATGCGACATGCAATGGCACATATTCAGAGAGAAATGGGTAAGCATATTGCTGCTATAGAAAACTATAAAAAGGCAATTGAGGTTTGGAACAAAATCAATAATGTAAGCGGATTGTCAATGAGTATTGAAAGTTTAGGGAACACCTATGGTGAAGTGAAACAGTATGACAAGGCAGAAGAATTTTTACTTAAGGCATTGGACATAGTTCGAGGTGAAAACAGACCATTTGGTATCGCATCCGTAACAGAGAATTTAGGAAGCTTATACGGTAATATGGAGCGATATGAAACGGCCTTGAATTATCATTTAGAATCTTTAGCTATAAAGTCGTCTCTACCCTCGAAAGATAATCTCGTGGTGGGTTTGAATAATGTGGGCGCCTGTTATACAAAATTAGGGGAATATGATAAAGCAAAGGGGTATCTTGTTAAAGGACTTGAGCTTGCAAAGACATTAAAGGTTAGTCCTCTTATCATGACCTGCCATAAAAAGCTAACTGAGCTTTACGAGTTAATGGATATGAAAGATGCGGCCTTTGAGCATCAAAAATTATACATAACTATTAAGGATTCTATGTTCACTGCCGAAAAAAACAAGCAATTGATCGAGCTAGAAACCAAATACGAAACCGCCCAAAAAGACCAAGAAATAACACTCTTGACCAAAGAAAACGAGGTCCAACAGGCCAATGCCGAAAAGGCGAGTACTCTAAGAAGCGCCTTAATAGGCGGGTTATTGTTACTGGGGATCATAGCGGGACTCATATTCTACACCATGCGTACACGCTTAAGAAACCTAAAATTATTGGCTATCAAAAATGAGGAAATAAAAATGGCCAACTTAAAGGAACAGTTGGGCACTTTGGAAATGAAAGCGCTTCGTGCCCAAATGAACCCGCATTTTCTGTTTAATTGTATGAACTCTATCAACCGCATGATTATGGAAGAAGAGAATGATAAGGCTAGTAAATACCTCTCGAAATTTTCCAAACTGGTCCGTTTGCTATTGGAAAACTCGGAAAATCCCAAGGTAAATTTAAAGGACGAGCTGGAAATGCTAAAATCCTATATCGAATTGGAATCCATTCGATTTAAAAACAAAATGGAATATCAAATAAAGGTCGAGGAATACATTGATCAAGAAAGCACCTATATCCCTTCCATGGTATTACAGCCCTTTGTGGAAAATGCTATTTGGCACGGACTGCTGCACAAAGATACCAAAGGGCAATTGACCATAGATATTAAAGAAGAAGGCGACAATTTGCATTGCAGCATAACGGACAATGGGGTGGGGCGTGAGAAATCGTTAAAACTTCAGAAAAAGAGCGGACATAAGAAAATATCGATGGGAATCAAGATTACCACAGACCGTCTCAAACTGCTGACCAAACAGAAAATCAGCGAGGCCATTAAAATACTTGACCTAAAGGATGGCGAGAACAATGCTGTGGGCACGCAGGTAAATATTCTTATTCCGATTTCATAAAACGTAAACAAATGGTAAGGGCAATAATCATAGACGACGAGGAGGATGCCAGGGAGGTGCTTTCGCTTTCCCTAAAGAAATTTTGTCCTGATGTTGAGGTCGTCGCCATGTGTCCTTCTCCCGAAGATGGACTGGAAAAAATCAGTACGTTGGCCCCCAGCCTTGTTTTTTTAGATGTACAAATGCCCAATATGTCTGGTTTTGATCTTTTGGCAAAGGTCTCGGACATTAATTTTGAGATCATCTTTGTAACGGCTTTCGACCGTTATGCCATTAAAGCGATTCGGTTCAGCGCCCTTGATTATTTATTAAAACCCATTGAGGTAGACGAGCTAGTCTCCGCAATTGAAAGGGTGAAGCAAAAACAAAAGAGCACCAGCGTCCACTACAGGTCCTTGTTGAACAATATAAAATACGGCGATGAAAAGTTAACACGTTTGGCCATTCCTTCAGACAATGAGATCATTTTACAAAAGTTAGAGGAAATTGTCTATTGTGAAGCAGATGGCAGCTACACCGTACTGCATTTGTCGGGCAACAAAATAATAACAGTGTCCAAGAATCTAAAGGAATTCGCAAATATGTTACCGGAAAGCGATTTTTGTAGAATTCATCATTCCACCATCGTCAATATGGCCCATGTCATTAAATATATAAAAGGAAAAGGAGGATACGTAATTATTACCGGTGGGGACCATTTGAACGTATCCCACAGAAAAAAGGAAGGTTTTATCAAATTACTTCAGAAAATCTAGATGAGTTCAAAACCACTTATAAAAAGTCCACATACACTTATTTCCATTTCCGTTACAGATATCAATTTCCGATAGTAATCTTAGGGTAAGCGTGATACATTTAAGCAAGTTTAACTTTAAATAAATGTATCATGAAAAAGCCAGTACAAAAGTTAGGAAAATTGACCATACTGTTCCTTTCTATTTTTTTGATTGCCGCTGCATGCAGTAAGGATGATACCCCCGAAACAAAAACCCCGCCACCCCCTACGGATAATCCGGACGGGACAGTTCAAGATTCTGTTCCGGAATCCACCGAAACACTTTCGGTCGATCCCAATCAGGTTACCAAAAGCCTAAAATTTAGGAATGCCAGAATAATTAATGGAGACTTCCCTACCGGAAAAAGCGCAAAAACTACAATGGTGGATCTTAAAATAGACACCGACACCATTTTTTGGGTAGAGGGCGTTACCAGCCGTATTAAACTTTTAAAGCCAGAAGGGTTAACAGGCTTTGTAGGCACTTTTTGGGCACAGGTAGAAGGCAGTGATTCGTATATAGAAGCTGAATTCGAAAAAGAACAGGAAAATGACACCATTGTATTTTTAAATTTTGATTTTGATGTCACGGAGTGGGACCCTCCTTTTTCTTTTAATATGAAGTTCGTACCATCTAGTGATATTGGTACGGAACCTATAATTGTAATTGAAAAGCCCGTAGTTATTGAAAAACTATTTGGTAATGGGGCCTGCACTATCATTGATGCATCGTATTGGGAATGGATATATACCAACATTAATGGAGAATTGCATACCGCCCCAATGATGGCGGTAGCATTTCAAGGAACTATAAAGGGGTGTTGTACAAACGGCAGAAGTTATTCTGGTGCTGAATGTGAAGACCCAACCAATCCTGACCAAGAGTTTTTGGATTATGAAACATCGTATGCGGTTTCTCGTGATTTTTTTAAATTTAACATCTCCTCCGTTCCCAATTCGATACTTGGGCGAATGCGGGAGAATGCCAATAATCTTGACCCCCTAAACACTGATTTTTGTGGGGGATTGGTAAGCTATACCGACTCCAACATAGCTAATTATTTCAGTGCCGATGTTACTCAAAGCAATTGTACGTTTACTCTTGATAATATGTTTGGTGAGGAGGAAGAAGTATTTACTGAGAATGGTACATCGCTTGGGTTTTTGCCATTGCCTATATATATGGGTTCGGGCTCAACGGTTGAATATAGATTTTTAAGCCCACATTTTATTTCGGAAACTAGAAAAAACGCAGATTCTGGCCCTGAAGGGAGTAGTATAGAGCGTGTGTATTGGAGAAGAAGTTCTGAGAGAGCATTCAACGAGAACTGGTGGTATTGATATGTAATCTATTTGCTCTGATAGTTAATGCTTTAATACATAAAAATAAACAACCGAAATAATTTAGAAAAATGAAAAATAGATATAAAATTTATACGATTATTGGCATTTGCATTTTACAATGTAATGCAATGGGCGCGCAATTCAATGATGGTCAAACAACAATTCCGCAGAACTATGAATGGGCAAAAAGTATGGGTTTTGGTGGAACATTTGAAGATGAGGGGCGCGCTGTAACTACAGATACCACCGGAAATGTATATTTCACAGGAGCATTTACCGGAACGGTCGATTTTGACCCTGGAACAGATATTGCCTTTCTCACTGCCTCTGGTATTGACATTTTTATCGCGAAACTAGATGCTGACGGTAATTATATATGGGCAAAAAAGTTGGGCGGGTCATTGGGAGACGAAGGTTTTGGAATAGCTATTGATTCTTCCGACAATGTTTATATTACCGGGGTATTTTATGAAAGGATCATAGTAGACACGCTTACGGGAACAGTAGAACTAAACTCGGCAGGAGCAAGTGATATCTTCATCGCAAAACTAGATAGCTCCGGTAATTTTATATGGGCCAAAAATATGGGAGGCCCCTCACATGATCAGGGGAATGCCATAGCCCTTGATGCCTTGGGTAATGTTTGTACAACGGGTTTTTTCAAGGAGACCGCCGACTTTGACCCTGAAATAGTTGGAATCCATGAACTTAATGCTGAGGGAGGAAAGGATATTTTTATCTCCAAGTTGGATGCTTCGGGCAATTTTATAGCGGCAATGAGCATGGGAGGCAATTCAGACGATGTAGCGAACTCGATTGCCCTTGATGCTTCAGGGAATATATTTACGACAGGATTTTTTAAAGATAAGGCCGACTTTAATCCAAAAGCTGGAATCCACAAACTTGTGTCGGAAGGAGGGAAAGACATTTTTATCTCCAAACTGGATGCAAATGCTAATTTTTTGGCGGCAAAAAAAATAGGAGGGTCAGGATCCGATGAAGGTAATTCTATAATCGTCGACGCCAATGGGAATATTCATATGACAGGGCATTTTAGCGGCACTGTTGACTTTGATCCTAAAGCTGGGACCCATAATCTCTATTCCGAGGGGAAACATGATATTTTTGTTGCCAAATTAGATGCCCAAGGTAATTTGGCCTGGGCAAAAAACATAGGAGGCACTGATGCCGATGAAGGTGCCTCCGTAACACTAGATGTAAATGGTAATGTATATACAATAGGATCTTTCAAAGACCATGTAGACTTTGATCCCGATGGCGTTGAAATTTATGAACTTACAGCTTTAGATCATGAAGATATTTTTATCTCCAAATTGGATGCCTCGGGCAATTTTATTTGGGCGAAAAGCATGGGAGGAGACGGAAATGATAATGGGTATGGCATTAGCGTTAATGCCGGGTTTGATGTTTACACGACAGGGGGCTTTATGGATAGAGTTGATTTTGATACGGAAACTGGAGTCGATATCATCGATTCATTTGGAGACTTTGATATTTTCGTACACAAACTGAGTCCTGATCTTGGTAGTACCGTTCCTATTGATGTTAACAAGCTACCTGTAGTATTTCCAAATCCGGCTACCCAAAATTTAACGCTTGATTTAAAGCACTTGTACAACACCGTTACCCTATACGTAAGAAACTTTAACGGAGAGCTTGTATCTGCCGAAGAATATAGGAATAAGGACAAAATAGACTTTCACATTAACGGTAGCCCCGGTATGTACTTTGTTGAAGTGATGGCAGATGGAGTAAAAATTCAAACCTTAAAAGTAGTAAAGCAATAGAAATACAACTAATGTCATTTCCACTTTGAAATTGCGCTAGTTCAATAACAGCCTCGTTGGCCCAAGTATTTAGTCAATAACGATACCATCGGACCAAACTTACCACACGCTAAACCTCCGCTTCCCCGTTTTTTTTAATGATTGACTTTAATATCCGAATAGATTATGGATACCAAATACATTGATTTTATACATCAAAATTTCGAATTCCCACAGGATGATTTTGCTTTGGGCGGATCGCAACTTTCTTTCCAAGGCATGGATCTTATGCAATTGGTATATCAATATGGCAGTCCATTAAAATATACTTTTTTGCCCAAAATTTCCGGGAACATTAACAAGACCAAAAGATGGTTCCACAACGCTATTGAAAATATAGGTTACCGAGGGAAATACCATTATTGCTACTGTACAAAGAGCTCCCATTTCGAACCGATGCTCCAAGAGGTTGTAAAAAATAAAGTACATATAGAAACGTCATCGAATTTTGATGTTGATATTGTCGAAAGATTAAAGGAACAATACAAAATAGGGCTATACACCTACATCATCTGTAATGGTTTTAAACCTTTGGAATATATCAATGGTATTGCCAGATTGATCAATGGCGGGCATGAAAATTGTATTCCTGTTCTTGATAATTATGAGGAGTTGGATGAACTGTGCCAAAAAGTGACCGGCGATTTTACCTTGGGCATACGAATTGCATCCGAAGAGCGACCAAAAGCGGAATTCCAGACCTCTAGATTGGGAATCGGGCATAAAGAAATCCTTCCCTTCTATAAATGTCGGATTAAGAACAATAAAAAAGCGGCGCTGAAAATGCTCCATTTTTTTATCAACACAGGGATCAGTGACAGTGCCTATTATTGGGGAGAATTAAAAAAATGCTTACGGATATATGTAGCACTTAAAAAAATATGCCCGTCGTTGGACAGCCTTAATATAGGTGGAGGCCTTCCCATTAAAAACTCCTTGGCTTTTGCTTACGATTATGAAGGAATAATTTATAGGATTTTAGATTTAATAAATACTGTATGTGCTGAAGCAAGGGTGTCCGTTCCACATATTTTTACCGAGTTCGGAAGCTTTACGGTAGGGGAAAGCGGGGGTGTCATTTTTAAGATTCTACGCCAAAAACAACAGAACGATACAGAAAAATGGAATATGATCGATTCCTCCTTTATCAATACCCTGCCGGACACATGGGCCATCGATAAAAAATTTATGATGCTGCCCATCAATAGATGGCACGATTCTTTTGAAAAGGTACTCTTAGGCGGTCTTACCTGTGATGGCGATGACCATTATACCAACGAAGGAATAGCCAATGCTATCTATTTGCCAAGGTTTAATAAAACCCGACCATTGTATATCGGTTTTTTCAATACGGGGGCTTATCAAGAAGCGATAAGTGGCCATGGCGGTCTCCAGCATTGTTTAATTCCACAACCCAAGCATATTCTTATAAACAAGGATAGTCACGGTCATATAATCACAAGGCTTTTCAGCGACCAACAAAGCTCAGAAGAAATGTTGGATATTTTAGGATACGAACCCATAGAACAACCAGCTTCTAATCGTTGGGCTATTTAAATGGTAATGCCATGTATAACGTAAATGTATATCAAACTGATGCCATAATGGCCGCCACGGATTGTAAACGTACCCTACCTTGGGAACAATTACTTGTCAACACCGATGAACTCTTGCGTAAAATCGGGGAAGAAAAATTTCTATATATTTTTCAATATGGAATGGTCGGTTTTTTTAATCTCTCCAAAGACAACAAAAAAGAAGTTTTCGATGAACTTAAACAATTATCCAATGGGTTCAATACTAGTCATAATTCTAAAGAACTGAATATTGTCGTAAAAAGAGGCACTGGCGAAATTTCTTTTGATAAGATGACACTTCCAGATTTTGATAGTGTTGCATTAAGAAGGGTGCTACACGTCATTATACAATTTGTAGCTATAGATAAGTATTCACAAACTACAGAGCAATTATTGTCAATAATAACTTCGCAGAATAATTCCTTGAAAAAGAGTGGTAAATTGAACATTTCCCATAGTAAACTAAAAATGCATATCGGGACCGTTTTCAGCATTAAATACGAAATTGCCGAAAATGAACGTATTTTCAATAATTTGGGACAAACTTATGGCCATACCGAGTATAATAACTCAAATCTAGCTTTCGGAAAAAAATTTGGTCCGAATAATGGATTTCAAAGGATAAAGGATCGAATGAAAACTATACAGGAAAATCTTGAATTATTTAAAGCTATTTTAGATCAAAAAGAGAGTAGTAGGTTAGAATGGATCATTATTATTCTGATCGCAGTTGAGATTATCGATTTATTCGTACTAAGATTTTTTAAATGGTTATTATAGCATGACTTTAAAAGAACTCGTCTTGATCGTTTCCAGGCCCGTCTGCGGAATGGGTAGGCTTATTTTGGCCAGTAGATAAATCTTATTTAGTCATCATCCCAGTTACTACAATCAACAACGCAATCCCATTCCACAAAAATACCTATCACAGTCCATAGCCCAAAACAGGGAAATAGATCGGGGGTCATACCCGAATCAGGCATCTTAAAGAGACACTTAAACCGCAGCCCCACTAGCTGCTTCAACCTCAGTCTTTAACTCTTCTTGCGCTTGTACATCACGGTTATACCCTTTGACATCCTCTCTCCTGAAACGCTTTCGCAACAATACCATCCTTCGTGTGTTCAAGCCTTCAAAATTGAGGAAGGCGACATAGACCATCACAGCACTCCCGACCAAAATCAACACACCGTATATCCTTTTGGTGGAAATCATCATGGCGTCGAGGTTCAGACTTTTGTACATACCCATGGCTACTTGTTGGGTGTAGGATGAGGCATCCATTTTTCCTGCGAGATTGGTCAGGGCCTCCAGGCTCCATATCCCATCAAAATAATTGAAGATAAAGCTCCAGACACCGGGGCCCAGCATCGTGCGGGTAATAATCAGTACGGCGGCGACTCCCAAGGTCGCATCCATAGAAAGATTACTGAGGGCATAGATCCAAACACCTATAAAGAGAACGGCCATCCCAAAACCGCGGATGATATTGGGTATGATCAACTGCTCGTAACTTAGGTTCGGCGATACCAAGAAATACATAAAGATGTAATAAAACAGGAAGGCTGCAAACCCCGTTAGGATATACATTTTTAGGGATTTGTCCTTCGTTAGCCATTTCAAACTGTAGATGCTACCCAACACGATTCCGGGAATCATCCAAAGGTTGTAAGAGTTGTCCATTACGGTGCTAAAGCCCAAAACTCCTCTGGTAATTTTCCCTTGTAAAGAACTTCCTGCCAAGAAGAATCCCAACATCATTAACATCATAATTCCGTGTATGACCTGATAATTCTTTAAATACCTAAAATCGACAAAGGGGGTTTTGAAAAGGCGTTGGTGTACCTGATAAATTACTATGCCTACGATTACGATACCAGTGGCCCACACGATATTATCCGATCGGAAATAATCCTCTTGTTTTGCAAAGGCGATAAAATAGGCCATTGCCATAAACACGGTAGTGTAAATGAACATACCCATCCAATCTACACCATCAAGCCACACCTTACGGTCATAACGCTGGTTGTGCATAAAAATAACCGCCAACGAGGCACAGACCAACATGATTATCGCCATGATGAAATTGGCATTTTGCCAAAACATGAAAAAGCCAACCTTGGTCATTAAATAGCCCGCCACTTGGGGAACGACAATAGCCATTGGATAGAAAATGGAATAGAATTTCGGCCGGCTTCCATCAGGACTTATAACATACATAATCGGCATAATGACCTCGATCATCGCAAACATCTTAAAAAAGCCGATCAAGAACGAACAGGTTACAATGACCAAATTATTATTTGTAGTTCCGATGACGAAAGATAAAAGCGCCAACAGCAAAAACGTTCGCAGCATGAGGTATTTGGTGGGGAAGGCCAACTTGAACCGGAAAATAATCGGCATACTGACCCCCATACCTACGATACCCGCGTAATTGGCAAAAACCAACCACTCATTGTAGGTGCCGAGGCTGCCTGCCATATAGCTGATGTTGCCCGTATAGACCCCGTTCATGACCAATATCGGAAATAGGAAGAGTGCAATCAACAACATCTGTACGGGCTTGGGAACCCACTCTGCAAATAAACCTTTGTTGTACATTATGTAGTGTTTTGTTAAGCCTGTTTTAGCCGGCCTCCCGCACGTGCGGGATTCTTTTTCATCAGTCCTTCATTAGACCCGCCTGCTGGACGGGCAGGAAATAATTCCGTAGCTACGGTTATGCAATAATTCTTTGCCTCGACCTGGCAAAAAATAACGGCGCATTAACCGACACAACAGAAGTAACACAACACTAATCGTTTAGCGTCATTACCACGTTCATTCCCACTCGGATCTTGTCGATCAGTTTTTGGTCGTTGTTTTCCGTAAATTCTATTTTAACGGGAATACGTTGTTGCACCTTTACGAAGTTACCCGCAGAATTATCGGTAGGAATTGCGGAAAACTGCGCTCCTGTTGCCGCGGAAATCGAGGTGATTTTCCCTTCGAACTTCGTCTTGCCCATGGCGTCGATGGTAAAGTCAATTACCTCGCCTTCTTTGACCAAAGGCATTTGGGTCTCCAGCAGATTGGCTTCTATCCATTTTGAATCTTCCTGAACCAAGGCCGCCATCTGTTGTCCGGGCTGTATAAACTGCCCTGTCGTAATGGTTCTTCTGCCCATAATACCGTCTTCCGGGGCAAGGATTACGGAATATTGCAAGTTCAGTTCGGCCCTTTCCAAGGAAGCCTCGGCCGATTTGATTTGGGCATCGCTTACCGCTAGCTGCGACTGGCTCTCGTCAGTGGATAATCTGGCGGTATTCTTTTGTCCCTGTAAGGAATTGTACTGGGATTCCAGGGTCTTTACCTGGGTTTCGATTTGCTGGTATTGCTGTAGTGTAACCGCGTCGCTATCCAATAGGTTTTTATAGCGGGCTAGGTCGGCCTTGGCATTGTCCAACTGTGCCTGCACCCCTAGAATATTCGCCGCTACATTACCTTCGCCCGAACCGACCCGCGCTACCGATGATTGTGTCGATGCCTTTCCGGCAAGGGCTTGGCTCAATCCTGCTTGAGCCTGTGCGATCGCATTCTCGAACTCTGTTTTGTCAAGCAGAACGAGCGTATCGCCTTTTTTTACCTGTTGGTGCTCTTCAAAACGTATTGCCTCGATATAGCCGGGAACACGGGAGTTGACAGGGTTGATATACGCCTTTACTTGCGCATCGTTCACATAAGTGTTGTCGTTGATATGTAGGTAATTCTTGACGATAAACCAAATGGCCAATAAGGTTATGATGAATACGAAAGCGTTTAAAAGCGTAACGTACAATTTACTTTTTGACTTGATTTTTGTATCGGTATTCGTATCGTTATTCGTATCGGTATTTGCCATGATCTATTTTTTTAGTGTGATTGTATTTAAGGATATTACCCCCTACTCGGTATTTGGGAATCGGCCCCTCGACTGCGCTCGGGGTGACAAAGTGTGTTCTTTTATAGTTGCCCGGTAACCCGTAACAGTTTGATATAATTTAGGATGATGTCGGTTTGATCGTCAAGCGTCTGCAGTTCCGCTTGTAGTTTTGTGTTCGAGGCATCTATAATTTCCGCTACGGTTACCAATTGGTTTTTATATTTCAGTTCCGTGATGCGGTAGTTCTCGTCAGCTGCAGCTGCGTTGATGGCACTTACTTCTCTTTGCTCCACGGCCTGATGGTAATTTTTATAGGCGGCGTTCACATCGGCCTCTATTTGCTGCCTTGTCGCCTCTTTGGCCTCTTTGGCCTGTTCGATAAGCATTTTATCGATGGCTGCTTTTTTCTTGTTCTTGTATAGTGATTCAATGTTGTAGGATAGGCTTGCCCCCACCTGGTAGTTATTGGAGTATAAATCCATCGCGGGCGAACTACCGGTTTGCGGGCGTGTGGCATTATAACCAGCAAATCCGGCTAACACGGGCTTCTTTTCCGTTCTCGTAAGTTCAAGGTTCTTTTCCGAAATGGAGACTTGAATACCACTTGCGCCCAACTGCGGATTATTCTGATAGGCCAGTTCGAGATAAAAGTTTTCGTCTTGTTGCCGTATCTGGTGGTCAATATTGCTCACATCGGCAACAATCAGCACGCCGCCGTCAAGTCCAGCAAACAAGGTCAAGTTCTTATTAGTGATTTCAATGGCGTTTTGCACTTGCAGTATACTCTGCTCCAATTGCCTGGCCAACACCTCCGCACGTAACACTTCGTTTTTTGTCACCATATCCTGTTTGAAAAAGTCGGTCACGTTTTTGATACGTTCATTGGCCAACTCCTTATTGCTCTCCAAAATCTGTTTTTGGTTTTGCAGGTTATACAGGTTCAGAAACAGTTCTGATGCATTGAGCTTAACACCCTGTTCGGTATCGGAGCGTTGGGTCTCGGTCAGGGTTTTGTTCATTTTCGCCAGATCAATGGCCTTGTTGACTTGTCCGCCGCCGTAGATCAATTGATTGGCCGAGACGTTGAACTGATGTCCGAAATTAGGGATATCTACTTTTTGTAGTTGGGACCAATGCGTATCGTAAAGCGTAACATCGCTAAGGTACATGCCCTTCATATCCGCACCGATATTCGGCAACCTGTTGGTCTTTACATCACCAATTCGGGCATCCGCTACACCTACTGATGTATTGGCCAGTTTTAACTGGATGTTGTTCGCCAACAAACTGTCCGCCAGTTCTTGAATGGTCATTTTGCGTTCCTGCATTTCTTGGGCCGTACCAATCTGGTTTTGCAGACCAATTAGCAGCGTAAACACAAGGGTTGATTGTTTTAAAAGTTTCATATTGACTTTCTATTAATTTGACCGGGCAAAAATACTTTTTGTTCGTAACAGTACGAACTATATAATCATAAATTTTTGTTATTTAATTTTACGTAGTAAGGGAATACGGCAGTTCGAAAACCTCTTTTTTTGTCCGAATTTGTAATATGCGGATTAATGGATAAACTGAACTCGTCAAAACTATTTGACTGTTCGTTACTTGTATTTTGCATATCCTATTTAACCCTTATAATATAAACTAAGCGAACAGCAATTGCTCCTCCTAATAAAGAAACAATACTGTTAAGTAACAACAAGGTAACATTAGTGTCTCCGGTTTGAACAATAGCTTGTGGGTCAAAACCTAACCTTCCAAAGGTTTTAATAAACAGGATACTCCCAAAAACTCCCGCTATGGTATTGCCAATAAAGCCGAAAGAATATTTTTTAAAAATAAGCCCAATACCGTTTGCTCCTAGTATGCCAAGAAACATACTTACTAAAGAGATCAGAGTTGCCGTCATCGATACCGTTTAATGTCCGTAATCCATGTCGTCTATTTTCCCTTTCATCAATCTTCGTTGCACAATGAAGTAGACACCAAGAAGAATCAAGCCAACGATACCCCAACCCATGGCTACGGATAATCCGTATTCCGATGTGGTGGTATTGTAAATGGACAAGTGGTCGTTTACTGTATTAGTAGAGGGTAAAATAACGGGGAACATTGATGCCAATGCAGAAGTGATACCACCTATAATAAGTAATGTGGAACATATAAAAGGGGTGATTTCCTTTTTTATACTAGAGATGAAAAACAACCCGATCAATCCCGCTACATACATAATCGGGAAAATAATAAGGTAAGGCCTAACGCTAAAATTATGGAAGGATGCGGGAATAATCGTATGCCAACTCACTAAAGAAATAATCGTTAACGCCAACAAAACCCAGTTCAATTTAAATATAAGTTTTTTTAGTTTTTCATTGATCGAGGAATTGGTTTTCAAAATAATCCAATTGGCGCCATGGATTGCCAATGTGACCACGCTGATAAAGCCGATCATGAGCGTAAACCAATCTATAACACCGGGATGGGTTGTGAGCGGACTAAAACTAGCATCCCATAAAGGCAAGAAGAAATAATGCCCTTCATACGTTGAAACGCCATTTTCTACACCTCCTAGATTTACGCCCCTCACAATGTTACCCAGTGCAATTCCGAAGAACAAAGCCAGCAACAGACTTGACACCCCAAAAGATTTATCCCAGATGTCCTTCCACATTTGAAAATCGAATTGACTCCTAAATTCCAGTCCAATCGCACGAAAAACGATCAGCCACAATACCAAAATGAGCGGAAGATAGAAGCCACTAAAAACAGAAGCATAAAAAGTCGGAAAGGCCATGAACAGCATTCCACCCGCGGCAACTAGCCAAACTTCGTTTGAATCCCAAAACAATCCGGCAGATTTGGCGATTACCTCTTTGTCCTTTTCCGTCTTGGCGAAAAACAAGTGAATGATTCCTGTCCCGAAATCATATCCATCCAACACAAAAAACATCGCTAGGACTAGTGCTATAATTACAAACCAGAATATTTCCATAGTTTAGTGATTTTGAAGTTTAGGGCCTTGATTGATCGTTTTTCCTACGAGTAATAAAAACAACAAGCCAAGAAGCATGTATAAGGCAACAAACCCAAGCAATGTAAATAAGGTGTTTCCTGAAGAAACGGTCGGTGATACGCCTTCGCTTGTTCTTAATAACCCGTACACCAGATAAGGTTGTCTTCCTAATTCGGCAACATACCATCCTGTAATATTAGCAATGTATGGAAAGGGAACCATAAACATAATGAACCATAACAGTGGCTTCATGGTGTACAGCTTTTTCCGCCATAAAAAGAAAGCTGATACTACCATTAATCCCATAAATATTGTCCCTAGACCGACCATAATATGGTACGAATAATAGAGTGCGGGAATGTTATCGGGCAATTCTTCTTCTTTAAACTTATCCATTCCCAGTATTTGCCTATCCCATTCCTGATAGGTTAAAAAACTAAGTATGTTGGGTACCGCAATTTTATTATCCAGTTTTTTCTCGACCATATTGGGTTGACCAATAAGAACAATTTCAGCTCCGGCGTCTTCGGTCCCAAAAATTCCTTCCATGGCCGCAAAGGCGGCTGGTTGGTACTTGACCACATTTTTTGCGTTCATATCGCCGGTAGGGAAAACGACCAAAATACTCGATATCAGTCCGAAGACCACTCCTGTTTTCAAAAATAGCTTTCCAAATTCGGTGTTTTTATTTCTTAGGATATAGAAAGCCCCTATGCTTGCTACAACAAAAGAAGAGGTAATTACCGAAGCCGCTTGATTGTGTAAAAAAGCAGGCAATAACCAAGGGTTTGTAAACAAAGCTGAAAAATTAGTTAGGACGTATTTTCCGTTTTCCAATATTTCATAGCCTACGGGATGCTGCATCCAAGCATTGGTGGCCAAAATGAACCAACCGCTTGCCCAAGAGCCTAAAAACACTAAAAATGCCGTGACAAAATGGAGCTTTTGCCCTAAACGCTTTTCTCCAAATATGAACAGCACCAAAAATGATGATTCCAAGAAAAAGGAAAACAATCCTTCCATGGCCAAAGTTTGCCCGATAATCCCTCCCGTGAGTTCAGAGAATTTTGCCCAATTGGTGCCAAATTGAAACTCCAAGGGAATTCCCGTTACCACCCCCATGGTAAAATTAATGGCGAAAATTTTCATAAAGAACTTAGCGGCATCATTGTATTTTTCTACCTTGCTCCTTAAATACTTCCATTTAAAAAAAACGATAATCAAGGATAGACCCATCGTTAATTGTGGAAAAATATAGTGAAATGTGATAGTGAACGCAAATTGGAGCCTATCGTAAAATATCATGTCCTCCATACTATTGGTTTAAAAAAGCAGTGGCGATTTTAGTTTTTTGTTAAAATGCGAATGTATAAAAAATCTAAAGGGATGAAGCCTTTATCGCCGAACATCGATTAAAATAATAGGCTTGTAGTTTTATCAGGATAACCTAAATAAGTAACAACACTAAAAATGAAAACAATGCAAAAAACTGGAATTAAAAATTGGATCAAAAACACGGCTATTGCCCTTTTCGCAATCGCAAGTTTCACCTCTTATGCCCAAGAAAAATTCGGAGGCTTGGCTTTGTACACCGTACGTGACGATATGGGTAAAGATGCCAAGGCGACCTTACAGGCCGTAGCCGATGCGGGCTACAAAAACATCGAGGCAGCAGGATATGAAGACGGAAAGTTCTACAACATGTCCCCAGAAGAATTTAAATCCCTCTTGCAAGAATTGGATCTAACACCCATCAGTACCCACCAAGGTAGCGTCACCCTAGAAAATGCCGACACCATGATGGCCGATGTCAAAGCCGCCGGTTTCGAGTATTTTGTAGTGCCGGTACCGCCGATGGGCCTTTTCAAGTTCGACCCTGAAACAAACAAACTGAGCATGACAGGAGGGGCCAAAAATCTGGCGGAAATATTGGATACCTTGGGAGAAAAAGCGAGCGCAGCCGGACTCAAACTACTCTACCATAACCATGATTTTGAGTTTAAAAAGGATGCCGATGGTATAGTAACCATCGATTATCTACTAGAAAATTGCAATCCCGATAACGTCAACTTTCAGATGGACCTGTATTGGGTGACCAAAGCCGGAGCCGACCCCCTAGCCTATTTCGAAAAATACCCCGGCCGCTTTAAAATTTGGCACGTAAAGGATATGGACGACCAAGGCCGTTTCGCCCCCGTGGGCAAAGGCACCATCGATTTCGCCCGTATTCTGGATAAAAAAGAGCAATCGGGCATGGAATACTATATGGTAGAACAGGACAAGACCTTCGACGGCATGAAGCCTTTGGAAGCGATAAAGATAAGCCATGAGGGGCTTAAAGAGTTTGGATTTGAGTGATTGGATTCTCCTTGTGGAAATAATTTATGAGTTGGGTTAGTGAAAATTAGTGTAATTCGTGTCCAGATCCAACTGTTAACTTGTAGACATAATCGACTATGATGGATTTTTGGCACCCCTCTTTTCCAAAGAGGGGTTGACGCCTTCGGCGGACGGGGAGATTAAGTCTATCTGTTGATTTCTACTTGTTGACTTACAGTACTACTTCTTAACACGAATCCGCTAACACCTGTGCAATCCTCTCGGTCGTGCCTCCCTCGTCGGTTGCATGTGGAAAAAAAGGAGGAGCTTTAACCATCTCTAGAAATAAAAACTTCAATATTAAATATGAATGCCCTTATTTTATAAGTGTAAAAATCACACCATTAGCACCCCCCGAAACCCCCTAGCCGCGTAATACGACTGTGCGCCGTTATGATACACGAATACCTGGCCAAAACGGAAATCGGCAAAGATGGCACCACCGAATTTTCTGATTTCCGAAGGGGTCTTCAACCAACTCGATGTTTTCATATCAATATCGCCAAGCTGCTGTAGGCCGCGATACTGCTCCTCCGTCAACAGTTCAATGCCCATCTGGATAGCCAAATCAATGGCAGTGTTCTTCGGTTGGTTCACCTTTCGTGACTCCAACCCTTCCCGGTCGTAACATAAGCTTCTTCGGCCTTCGGGACTTTCCTTCGAGCAATCGTAAAACAGGTATTCGCCCGTCTTTTGGTCTTTGCCCACAACATCGGGTTCGCCACCGGTGCTTTCCATTTCATTGAGCGACCACACTTTTTCGGGGGTAGCCTCCAATCTTGATTGCACTTTGGTCCATTCGATATCCTTATGGCGGTGCGTGTTCTTTTCGAAACGGGCCCGCAGAGTTCCGAGCAGTGCTACGCGTTGTTCTAATGACAACTCATTTTTAGTTTGCCTTGTCATAATTATGATTTTAAAATTTTAACAGGCTCAGCAGATTGGACATTATTATAAGTTGGTTATCTCTTCTTTCGCCCGCTCAAACTCCCCCATCATATCCACCACAATATCCGCCGCAGGCCTGATATCATGAATCAAAGCGGACACTTGCCCGATTTCCAGTTCGCCTTCTTCCATATCGCCCTCGAACATACCCCGTTTGGCACGGGCGCGGCCTAAAAGGGTTTTCAATTCTTCGGTGGTCGCTCCTTGGGCATAAGCCCGCTGTACATCGTCATAAAACTTGTTCTTCAGCAAACGTACGGGCGCCAGTTCCTTTAGGGTCAAATGCGTATCGCCTTCCCCGGCTTCCACTATTTTTTGTTTGAACAGATCATGGGAAGAGGCTTCATGGCTGGCCACAAATCTACTGCCGACTTGTACCCCATCTGCGCCCAAGACCATGGTCGCAAGCATGGCGCGACCCGTGGCGATTCCGCCCGCGGCGATGAGAGGAATATCGATTTTTTCTTTTACAGCAGGAATCAAAGTTAAAGTAGTGGTCTCGTCCCGGCCGTTATGTCCGCCTGCCTCGAAACCTTCGGCGACTATAGCATCGACCCCTGCATCCTGTGCTTTTAGGGCAAATTTGACGCTACTGACCACGTGAACGACGGTAATTCCTTTTTGTTTTAAATAGGAAGTATAGGTTTTAGGATTTCCAGCGGAAGTAAACACGATCTTGACCCCAAGCCCGACGATGATATCCATCAACTTATCCGTATCGGGATACATTAAAGGAACGTTCACGCCGAAGGGACGCTCCGTTGCCTGTTGGCATTTTTGGATATGCTCACGTAAAACTTCCGGATACATTGATCCAGCACCTATTATGCCCAGCCCCCCAGCATTGGAAACCGCCGATGCCAAGCGCCACCCGCTCGCCCAGACCATACCGGCTTGGATGATGGGGTGTTGGATGCCAAAAAGTTCCGTGATTCTATTGTTCATGGTTTCATAGGGTTGTGCAAACTTGGAACTATAGAACGTAAGAAATAAGACAAACTATTCTTTCAAAAACTATAATTTCAGTGCGATGTATTTTGGCCCTTTGTCTTCCATTCTACTGTCTTCTGTCAAATTTTTCAAGAAATCACTCCCGATCCGATCAACTCATCCCCCACATACCACGCCACAAACTGCCCCTCGGTAATGGCGGACTGTTGCTCTTCGAAATCGACATATAATCCTCCATCAATTTTGTACAAGGTCGCTTTTTGTAACGGCTGGCGATAGCGGATACGGGCCATGACCTGCATAGTTTCATCCAACTTCAACGCCAAATCGGAGCGCACCCAATGTAGTTCGCCGTCAGTAACAAAAAGTGTTCTTCGGTATAATCCCGGATGCGATTTGCCCTGTCCGGTATAGATTACATTTTCGTCCACATCGGTATCGATGACAAAAAGTGGTTCCTTCGTGCCACCAACATCCAGTCCCTTTCGTTGGCCTTTCGTAAAATAATGGGCCCCTTGATGCTCGCCCACTACCCTACCGTCATTAACATGATAGAGGGGTTTTTGAGAAAAATAGGCCAATTCGTCGGCCTTATCCCCAAACTCGGGAACATCCCTTTGATATTGGGCGACATCCGAAGGCACTTCGACGATAACGCCCTTTTTGGGCTTTAGTTTTTGCTGTAGGAAATCGGGCAACCTAACCTTTCCTATAAAACAAAGCCCTTGGGAATCCTTTTTATCTGCCGTTATCAAGTCCTTGTCCGCCGCAATTTTACGGACTTCCGGCTTGGTAAGTTCTCCAATAGGGAAAAGTGTTTTTGACAACTGTTCTTGGGAAAGCTGGCATAAGAAGTAGGATTGATCTTTATTAACGTCTTTACCGGTCAACAATTGATAAGTTTCGCTTCCGTCCGTATTTATTAAGATTCCTTTACGACAGTAATGGCCCGTTGCCACAAAATCGGCACCGAGCTGTAACGCAATTTTCAGGAAGACATCGAACTTGATCTCCCGGTTACAAAGAACATCGGGATTGGGCGTGCGTCCCCTTTCATATTCGGCGAACATATAGTCGACGATACGTTCTTTATATTCTACACTCAAATCGACAGTCTGAAAGGGAATCCCCAATTTTTCGGCCACAATGAGCGCATCGTTGCTATCTTCCAACCACGGACATTCCTCGGAAATCGTTACGGAATCGTCGTGCCAATTCTTCATAAAAAGACCGATAACGTCATACCCCTGCTCTTTGAGTAAGTATGCCGCTACACTGGAATCTACGCCGCCTGAAAGTCCGATAACTACTTTTTGCATCCCCATAAAAATTAGATTACAAATTTACGAAAAACATCAGGGTGAATATCCCCTACAGGAATATCGAAAATAATAAACATCATGATACCGTAGATTGACATACAACTACCGGTCTTTTACAACTCTATTTTTTAATGACGGAATTTTGGCTGCATCTTTATAATCCCAAATCTTACCAAACCAATCTAACTTGATGCTTGAAACCCTGTTCGCCAAATGGTGAACAGGGTTTTTTGGTTTCTACCTCAATAGGCCAGCAAAGCCACTTATTTCTTTGACGTAAGTACTGTCAGAAATATACAAACATCAAATTTGACCTGCTTGGCATACAGGAAATGGCTCTTGACAACTCGCTTTTTTTTCAACGGAAAGTAATCCGCATCTTTACAGTCCCAAATCTTACCAAACCAATCTAACTTGATGCTGGAGACCCTGACAGGAATGTCGGGGTTTTTGTTTGGGAAAGATTGGGCTAGAGCCCAGATAATTCCCCTTTTTAGAACACCACGGCCTAAAGAACCGTGGCCATTGAGCTTCCTAAATTCCTCACCTAATTTCTTGCATTCCCGGCTCCATTGCTATCAAACCTGCAACTTTTAACCTGCAACCCGTAATCTCTTTCACCGTTTCCCGACTTTCTTCTGCTCCTCGGCCTGCTCCATCATCTCGCGCATTTTACGCTGGAATTTGTTCTCCTTTTTCGGCTTTTTCTTGTTCTCCTGAATCTGGGCATGGATCCGGTCGTTATCGAGAATAAAGTTCTTGATGACCAGCATAATACCGATGGTAATCAAGTTAGAAACAAAATAGTAAAGGCTCAAACCACTGGCGTAGTTGTTGAAAAAGAACAGCATCATCAAGGGCATCAAGTACATGATGAACTTCATGTTCGGCATGCCCGGTTGTGTCGGCATATTCTGTCCTGTGGTCATCATCATGTAGAAGAAAATAGCTATCGACGCCAAAATCGGGAAAAGACTTACGTGATCTCCATAAAACGGAATCACAAAAGGCAGATTGGCGACCACATCGAAGGACGAAAGGTCATCGGCCCACAAAAATGGCTTTTGCCGAAGCGCGAACGATGTAGGAAAGAACATGAACAGCGCATAAAAAATAGGCATCTGTAATAAAGCCGGCACACATCCGCTCATGGGACTGACGCCTGCCTTGCCGTACAGCTTCATGGTCTCTTGCTGCTTTTTCATCGCATTGTCCTTATACTTCTCGCCCAATTCGGTAATTTCCGGCTTTAACACCTTCATCTTTGCCTGGGAGAGATATGACTTATAGGTCACGGGCGACATGACCAATCGGACCAAGATGGTCATGATAACAATGGCAATACCAAAAGGTAGAAACGAGCTCAAGAAGGAATAAAAGGGAGTAAACACATAGCGATTGATCCATCCGAAGATACCCCATCCGAAGGGAATGGAATCGTCGAGACCCAATTCTTCATACTTGGACAAAACAGCGATATCGGTCGGGCCGTAATACCAATGCATGCTTTGTGACAGTTCACCACCTTCCATAGCCAAGGGAATAGAAGTACCGAATTCTTTCGTAAACGCCTGGGTATGGCTTTCTTCCTCTACCAAGTTTTTAGAGGTAAGTTCTGCACTTTTAAAATTGCTTTTGTTCGCCAAAATGGAACTAAAAAAATGTTGTCTGAAAGATACCCATTTTACGTCTTCACCCTTCTCTTCATCATCGCCGCTGATCGACAAATAATCGATATCCCCACCCTCGTTGTTGTAGGTAAGTTCGGTGTATCTGTTTTCATATTCCACGCTCTTCGAATGGCGTATGCCCTTGAGTTTCCACTTCAGATCGATAGGCTGATTGCTATTGATTACGTCGTTCAGCCCTTGCGAACGTACCGTAAAATCCACCAGATAATCGTCCGGTTTCATTTCGTAACGGTACTCCAAATATTTATCGGGGCCAGCTTTGGCCTTCATAGTAAGCACTTGATTACCATTGCTTTCGCTTAGGGAAGGCTCGAAATAAAGGTCTTCAGTATTCAGCACGCGACTGTCGGAAGTCGTAAAATGTAAACCAAACGAAGCGTTGCCATCCCGAATGAGATAAACGGGGATGGAATCATAGGTGTGGTACTGCTTCATACGGGCCTCGACAATCTGACCGCCCTTGTTGCTGATTTCCAAAGAGACGAGATCATTTTGCAATTTCGTGGATTCATCAGAGGGCTGCGTAAAGCCAAAGGCTCCGATTTTGCTTTTGTAATCGGCTACGGCGGTGGAATCTTGAAGATTGATGCGTGCAGGTTCGGGAGTGACCTTGTCTTCGGGCACCTTCTGCTCGGTTTCTTCGACCATTTGTTCTTGTTTCGCCTTTTCCGCCTCGACCTCTTCCGGCGAGGGCCGGTTTTGGTAAAACATAAAAATGAGTATAACGAATATCAGTACAAAACCGATGATAGAATTTATGTCGACTTTCTTTTCTTCCATTTAAAATTTCATTTAGACCTGCAAGGTCTTCTTCATCCAACCTGCAAGGCTTCCCCCGCCGCAGGTGGGGAACCATGTAAGTCAATTAACAAATATATGTCCAATTGCCCATTCTATGCCAAACTGGCATGGGTTTTAACTTGATATAGCACTCGTTCGTTTCAGTTTTTGGGCCAGAGCGGCCTTTACGAAACCGACAAATAACGGATGCGGATTCGCCACCGTACTTTTATACTCGGGATGATATTGCACTCCGATAAACCAAGGATGGTCTTTCAATTCGATGATTTCTACCAGTCCCGTTTCTTTATTTATACCCGTTGCCATCAAACCTTTCTTTTCCAATGCTGCCTTGTATGCATTATTGAATTCATAACGATGGCGGTGTCTTTCCGAGATCGAACTTGCGTCATTGTAGACTTTCCGAACTAGGCTATTTTCCAATAGTTCACAGTCCCATGCCCCCAAGCGCATAGTACCACCTTTATTGATGACATTTTTTTGCTCTTCCATCAGGCTTATAACCGGATCGGATGTAGAGGCATCCATTTCTGTTGAATTGGCGTCTTTCAACCCCAATACATTACGCGCATATTCGATGACCGCCATTTGCATCCCAAGGCAAATACCCAAAAAGGGAATTCCGTTTTCACGGGCATATTGTACGGCCCTTATCTTTCCGATGATTCCCCGTTTTCCGAATCCAGGGGCGACAATCACGCCGTCGAGTAGGTTTAATTTTTTTACCAAGTTCTTTTCCGAAAGATGTTC
>RCMY010001240.1_pt1 | contig 38003 bp, 35 predicted proteins | sample 2041341 | NCBI WGS metagenome assembly RCMY01 (sample SAMN09708234, study PRJNA481090) | Marine sediment metagenome, whole genome shotgun sequencing project. | reverse complement strand
GGTCGCCGTTTTGTACTCCTCGAACATCAGGGCCGGCGAACCGGAACGAATAGGCAAACTGTGCTCGAAGTGATCGAAGCGGACGCCATGTCGCTGTACGTCGCAGCCGGCTGGGGACCGAGGAGCGATTGGTTTAGGAATATCACTGCTGAGCCGTCGGTGGCAGTGTCGTCAGGCCCAATGAGAAAGGTCCCCGCTAGGGCGACCGTCATGGCGAAAACCGACGCCGTCATGGTGTTCGAGCGCTATGACGTGGCACACCCCAAATCTGCCCGGGCGCTCGCCAAGGCGTTCCACCTGCCATTCGGTGACGCTAACGCTATGGCGGAACTGGTTCCCGTTGTCCGTCTCGATATCGGAGCCAACGAATAATCCACGACAAGCCAGCCGGGGTAGACGGTACGCTCGCATGCGTGATCGACTATCTGGAGGCCATCCGACGAGAATCCCTTGCGTTTGCGACCGCCGCTCGGGCGGCTTCCCTCGACGATTCGGTACCGAGCTGCCCCGAGTGGGACGTGGCCGATCTCATCTGGCACCTCACCGACGTTCAGTACTTTTGGGCGAGCGTTGTCGATCGTCTCCTTCAGGACCCGGATGAGGTCCCTCCCTTCGAACGGCCAGAGAACGAAGCCCTTCTCGCTGAGTTCGATACGCAGGCGGGTCGGCTTCTTGTAGCCCTCACCGTCAGTCCCGCTGACGAAGTCTGCTGGAGCTGGCATGACGAGGGTCATAACGTGAGATGGGTCCGGAGACGCCAGGCTCACGAAGCGCTCATTCACCGGGTCGACGCCGAGCTGGCGGCCGGTGCACCATCTGGTATCGACCTCGAACTCGCCGCTGATGGCATAGACGAGATCCTGCGGGTCTCCATCGACATCGACAGCCCGCCCGACTGGGCAGTGTTCGAAGCGGATGGCACGAGCGCCACAATTGAAACGCTCAGCGGAGAGTCGTGGTCGATGATTTTCGGCCAGTTCCTCGGTGACAGCCCTGATTCAGGCAAGAGCTACAACTTTCCAGCTCTGAAACTCACCCCTCGCCCGATGAGTACCGATGCGACGATCCGCGGTCGGGCGGATGATCTCGACCTATGGCTGTGGGGGCGGGGTCCGCTGAACGCTTTGACTATCGAAGGCGACGCCGAGATTCCTGTGAAACTTCGCAGTGCCGCCGCCGAAGCGACCCAGTAGCCCAACAGCTGATCGACAGTAATTCTGCCGGCAATCAGTCCGCCACTATGCTTCTCGCCGCAGCTTCCCGCCGCATCCGGTCCTGATGGGTGTCTGGGTCCGATCCGTAAACGAAGGGGTTAATCGATGTCCGACAACGCCAACGGCCATTCGAAAGGCCTGGCTGTCACGTCGCTGGCGGCCCTGGGAGTGGTATTCGGAGATATCGGCACCAGCCCGCTCTATGCCTTCCGAGAAGCATTCCACGTCGCAAAGCTCGAACCGACCGAACAGAGCGTCCTCGGCGTCCTGTCGCTGATCTTCTGGGCGCTTGTGCTCATCGTTTCGATCAAATACCTCATCTTTGTGATGCGAGCCGACAACGACGGTGAGGGTGGCATCCTGGCGCTTACCTCCCTCATCATGGGCGACGCAGCCAAGACGAAGCGGCGGGCAATTCTCATCGGGATCGGCCTTTTCGGAACCGCTCTCCTGTACGGCGACGGCATGATCACGCCGGCCATTTCAGTCCTTTCGGCAGTCGAAGGCCTCGAGGTCACCTTCCCCGGATTAGGCCCGTGGGTCTTGGTGATCGCCTCAGTCATTCTTGTCATCCTGTTCGCCAATCAGCATCGCGGCACCGCCGTGCTTGGAGCTCTTTTTGGCCCAATCATGATTCTCTGGTTCTCTGTGCTGGCCATTCTTGGTCTTCTACAGATCTTCAAAGAACCAGGGGTACTGACGGCCATCAATCCGCTGGTCGGACTGCGTTTCGTGGTGCAGGAACCACGGTTCGCTTTTCTGGCGCTTGGTGGCGTGTTCCTGGTAGCAACCGGGAGTGAAGCGCTGTACGCGGATATGGGACACTTCGGAGCGAAACCGATCCGCCTGGCCTGGTTCGCACTGGTATTTCCCGCCCTCGTCTTGAACTACTTCGGCCAGGGAGCGCTGCTTCTGAACAATCCCGAGGCGATCGAAAACCCGTTCTACTCCCTGGCGCCGGGTTGGGCGGTCCTTCCGTTGGTCGTCCTCGCCACCGTTGCCACCGTCATCGCCTCTCAAGCTTTGATCTCCGGGGTCTATTCACTTACGTCCCAAGCGATCCAGCTCGGATACCTACCGCGCCAGCGGATCGATCACACCTCCCCCCACCATCAGGGCCAGATTTACGTCCCTGCGATCAACTGGCTTCTGATGATCGCGGCGGTCGCTCTCGTGGTCACTTTCCAGACATCGAGTGCCCTGGCAGCCGCCTACGGCGTCGGCGTAGCGACCGACATGGTCATTACTGCCATCCTCATCGCCGTGGTAATGAAAGAGCGCTGGAAGTGGACTACACCGGTCGTGGCAATCGTGATCGCATCCTTCCTGGTTGTTGACCTGACCTTTTTCGGCGCGAACATCACAAAGATTCCGGCTGGTGGCTGGTTCCCACTTGTGATTGGTGTCATCGGGTTCGTGATCATGGCGACCTGGAAGCGCGGTCGGGAACTCATGGCTGCTCGACTAACGAGCGCCGACTTCCCCGTTGAGCGATTCATACAGTCGATCGTCGAGACCGAGCAACGGCGCGCGTCCGGCACCGGCGTGTACTTGTATTCGCGTAGTGGCGCCACTCCCCCGACCTTGATCACCAACCTGCGGCACCATGAAGTGCTCCACGAGAAGATCATTCTGGTGAGCATTGCCATCGGCGGGCATCCTCGGGTAGCGCCGGCCCGCCGTTCGACCGTCCATGATCTCGGCGACGGGTTTTACCAGGTCGAACTGCTCTACGGATTTATGCAGCAGCCGGACGTCCCGTTCGATCTGAAAAACATCGTCTCGACAGGGTTCGGGTTCGACGACACCAACGCCCGTTACTTCCTTGGCAAGGAAACCGTATTGGCCACCGATCTACCTGGAATGGCGATCTGGCGGGAGCGGCTCTTCGCTGTTATGCATCGGAACTCTGCGAGTGCGGCCACGTTCTTCAATCTTCCCCCCGACCAGGTGGTCGAAGTGGGAATCCAAGTCGCGATCTAACCAGGTAGGTTGATCGGCACTCGCATGCCGCGCAATCCGGATGCCGCTCCGAATAACACGGCCGCCAGAACTATCGCCCCACCCACAATCGTCGTCCCAGCCGGCGTTTCGGCAAGAAACAGCCAGGCCCACACCGTGGCCCCGAGCGTTTCGATAGGTCCCAAGAGGCTCACCTGGGCGATCGGCAGATAGCGAGTAGAGGAAGCAACGGAGATCCGACCTGCCGGACCCATCACGCCACCCAGCAACAAGAGGATAAGGACCGCCTTCAGGTCAACGCTCGACGGGTTCGCCAGGAACACCGATACCCCCGCCATGATGAGCCCGCCGAGTCCGATGGCGACCGTCCTTCGCAGATCCGTGTTCTTCCGCCAGATCGTCAGATTGGCTGTATAAGCACTAATCGCCCCTACAGCAAACATGTCACCCGCGATACCTCCATCGCCAAACGAGCCAGACATCACGATCGAGATGCCAACGATCGAAGCACCCACAGCGATCCACGTTCGACTGCTGGTCCGTTCCTTCAGCACCACGTGGGCGACTACAGCAGCGAGCACCGGGGTGGCAGCGAAAATCACCACTGCATTTGAAACCGTTGTGAACTCGATCGCCAAAATGAAGAAGATCGTGCTGGTCGCCTGGAGGCCGCCGCTGACCACCATGATCCATCCACCGTCTCTCACCGCAGAAGGGAGGGATCGACCTGTCCGCATCGGAACCACGACTGACATTGCGATCGCAGTGAAGAGCCCGAACCAGAAGGCGGTGTCCCATTGCCCGAGCCCGGCCGCCCGAATCCCAAACGACTCGAAACTGATAATGGTGTATCCGGCTACACCCATCAAGAGTCCCAGCTGATGGGGTTGGATTCGAGATTCCATTAGGAGGAGTATTGCCGTTCGTCCCTGGACATGCTCATCGAAACGGTCACGGTGCAGTGACGCCTAGCCTCAGATCGTGCCGACTGTGACTCCCCGTATCCGCGCCTCCAATGGGCGGAAAACCATCCCCGCTGCAGCATGGGAAGTCAAGATAATCAGGCGTACCCCCAACTCGGGGTGCTGAACCCCCGGCCTCCTGAATATCGGATCACGGTCAACCGGTGACCCGGTCCGTGAATGTCGACACGATCTGCGCTATCCCCCCCGTTCATCGGCCGGTCTGGCTTGTACCGGCCCATAAGCCAAACGTATCTGATCGTCGAGCGATCGCCTATGACAATCCATGTCAGATCCCTGCCATTGTCTGGCGGATCCCTGCCACACGGCGACGGGTCGCCCGCCGGTGGTGTAGATTCGAAACCGAGGCGGACCCTGGGAGGGTGAACGAATGGGGACGCCACTTGTCAGGGACGCAAGTCGCAATCGTACGGACGATGCCAATCGTCCGACAGGGAATCGAAGCGACGTTTGTCGGGACCGAGTTCCGATCGGCTGAGATCAACGAGTCAGAACTCCGAGAATGGGCACGTCAGGGCGGCAGCGTCCTGATAGAAGTCCACGGGGCATCTGATCTGGAGTTGATCGCTGACCTCCGATCCGTGTCAGTCGATACGGTCGTCATAACGCTGGTTGCCCCTGGCTCGGAGCGACTCGTAGAAGCCTGTCTCGGTGCTGGTGCCAATTCAGCCGTTCACCTCGAATCCGACACGGCCGGTATCTTGCTTGCTTTGCGAGCTGCCGCCGGCCAGCTGACGGTTCTCCCCCAGTCGGTGGGCTGGCGGTTGACCGATGGGTTCCTCGACCGAACCCACTCGCTTTCAGAAATGGAAGTCGAGTGGTTGCAGTGGCTAGCGGCGGGCCGAACGGTTCGTCAGGTCGCTGACGCTGCCGGATACTCCTCACGAGAGATGTTCCGGCTTCTCAACCGCTGCTATCGAAAGCTCGGCGAGCAAAGCCGGATCAAAGCGCTCCTCAAAGCGGCCAGGCTCGGCGTTATCTAGCGAACTCGGTTGGACAGCATCTCGACAAAAACGGAGCGTTCGACGCTAGTCACCACCCCTACGTTGGGAGTTCGGCCCGTCACCCCGAGCCAGTCGACTATGTCATGACCGCGGGCCGCCCCGTTACCAATTTCGATGTCGACAAAACACATCCTGACCTCAGCAATCGACGGATCGAGCGCCACGGCCATCGCGATTGGGTCCGGGAGGTCGAATCCGGGCAGGTGGGTCTCCGCCAGAGCGAATTCATTGAGTACGGCCTGGATATCGACTGCGAACTCGGCAAAAGGCGTGCCAATTGATCGCAGTTGCGCCGCCTGCCCGGCATCGAAAGTGGCAGAAGTAACGGAGATATCCCATCCGACCATGGTGATGGGCATCCCCGATCGGAAAACGACTTTGGCTGCTTCCGGGTCGCACCAGAAGTTGAACTCGCCAAGTGGCGTCACGTTCCCGGGACCAGCCCCGGTACCACCCATGATGTAACAGTGTTTCACAGCTCCGGCCATCTCGGGAGCTCGCAACAACGCTGCCGCGACGTTCGTGAGAGGCCCGATGGTGACGAGGTCAATGACGCCTGGTTCGGTCAGAAACCTCTCGACCATCTCGTCAACGGCCCGACCGGGCGATGGGGCACGACCGTAGAGTTCCAGGCCGACGTCGCCCATCCCGTCTGATCCGTGTACGTTCTCCGCCGATTCGAGGTCACGCATTATGGGAGCGGCGAGTCCGGCATACACCGGGACCTGAGATTCGCACAGATCGACCGTGTACAAGGCATTCTGAAGAGCCTGTCCTAGGGGAACATTGCCTGCAACGACAGTGATAGCTTCCACCGATACCACTGGGTCACGCAGAGCCATCACCAGGGCCACCGCATCATCGGATGCCGTGTCTGTATCGATCAACATTCGCTGTGTCATTGCGCTCATCCTCTGGCGGTCCCAGCGATGCTAACGATTCGCGCGGCGTCCCCTATTTTCGAGGCGGTGAACGAACTTGAGGCCCGACCAGTCCCGGTCGATCGCGCACACCTTCACGTCCACGACGCCAACGCCCAATCCGAACTCGCGGACCAGGGTCTCATTCAGGCTCGTGGAAAGGGACGATGTCTGCTTTGGCCACGCAACCCAGAAAGCCGCATCCGGGAAGACGGCCCTGACCAAGGCTTCCAGCCGACGTTGCAAAGCCGTCTCATCGTCGAAGAAGGCGATCACCAGATCCAGGTTCCCCCTCAACGACGCTCGAAACGTCACGCCGGCGGGGAGTGGGTCGAGGAGCGACCGGAAAACCTCAGGCTCATCCAAGATCCCCACGGTCATGCCCGCTTTCATACCCAACTTCTTCGTCAGCGGCGTGCCTGAGTAACCGACCGTCATCGCTGTCCCACCAAAACCTTCCTCCGAACTCGAGGGACATTGTTCAACATGACAGAGAACCTACCCAGCATCGCCGGCCGACGCTTCGCCGTTGTGGTTTGCTGGCACACCTTGGCGTGTGGTTGGCTGGTGGAACCGCATCGCTATCGGCCGTAGAGGGCGTCGCGCCATTGTCCTGGTAGCAGTTGTGGCTTTGGTTGGAGCGCGACGCTGGTTGCTGGGAACACTGCGGTCGCCCACCGACGCGGTTTCGGTTGCGTCAATTCCAGCTTCTAACCCGACTGCTTGGACGGCTCTCGAACTGCCCGGATCTCTGACTACCACTCCGAAGGTGTGGACCGGTGCCGAACTGATCAATTGGGTACGGTCACGCTGCTATGAGGGGCCTCATCCCGGCTGGGGAGTCGACGCGTGACGGTTATCAACCGAGCCCTGGTGGACAACCGACCGGGCTATTCCTCTTTCACGGACTGTTCGATGGCGGTCACGAGGTCATTGATCTCGAAAGGCCTGGCTAGGACGAAGCTACAACCGGCGTGGATAGCCGCCACATGGGCTTCGGTGTCAAATGAGATTGTCGAGGCGACAATCGGTAGTTCGTACTCGGCAGCCGCCTTGAGCTGTCTGATCAGCTCGACACCTTCGACACCAGGAAGCTCAAGGTCCACCACCGCCGCGTCGAACTTCCGAGCACTCGCGGCTGCCAAGGCTTCAGATCCCGACCCGGATGTCACGACAACGTGTCCGCGGCGCTCCAACATTCGGTTGGCTGACATACGGATGGTCGGGCTCGCGTCGACGACGAGCAAGTTGAGTCGTCGGCGCCGTTCTCTCAGCCAGTGTTTGGTCACTAACAATGTCAGGTCGAGCGGGGCAGGTCCGGCCAGAACCTCTTGGGCTGCCCTGGATACGTCTTCGGGGGCGTAGGGACTCGTCAGGTACCCGGCGATCTGAAGCTCACGGCACATCGCTGCATCGCCGCGAGTACCCGTGGTCGTGAGTATGAGCATGTGGGTTGAGCGAGACTCAGGTCTCTCCCGCATGGCTTCGGCCACGGACAACGGGTCGTCGAGTGACGACACAACCACCAGGGCATACGGAGAGCCTTTTTCGAACGCTGCAACCAGCTTCTCAACTGGCCGATCTTCGCCAACGCAATCAAGTTTCAGGCCCAGCCGGAGCAGCCCGTCGAGCTTTGGTTCCGAAAGGTCTCCGACGACCATGACCGGTAAACCAAACAGCTCAGATCGAGCCACCTCGTGGCGCTCGACCGGCGCCGCAAGATCACGAGTCATCTGGATGGTGGCAGTGAAAGTACTGCCGACCCCTACCTCACTCGACAGGGTAAGGCTCCCACCCATCATCTCAGTGAGGCGCTTTGAGATGGTGAGTCCCAGGCCGGATCCACCATGCGTCCGAGCGGTGGATTCGTCTGCCTGCGTGAAGGATTCGAATATGGCCGACTGACGCTCGACGGGGATGCCTAACCCCGTGTCGGTCACATCGATGGACATCAGGTCGTCGTTGTCTGCCGAAACCCTGACAGTCACGCCACCCTTCTCGGTGAATTTGGCAGCGTTGCTGATCAGGTTGACGATGACCTGACGGAGTCGGCCCGGGTCGCCGATCACCCGATTGGGCATCTCGTCGTCAAAATCGAGGTTTAGCCAGAGTCCCCGGTCATTCAGCTGGCTCGAGAACCCGGCCACAATGTCTGAAAGAGTGTCCCGCACGGAATACGGAATCTGTTCAATGGAAAGCCGGCCAGCTTCAAGCTTCGACATATCGAGCAGGTCGTTCACGAGCGTCAAGAGACCGTCACCCGCCTCGCTGATGATTTCCACATATTCGGCTTGCTCAGGCGTCAGGCGGGTCTCTCGCACGAGTTGGGTCATGCCGATCACGGCGGCGAGTTGGGTTCGGATCTCATGCGACGTGTGCGCGAGAATCTCGGACTTCCGCAAGTTTTCTCGTTCGGCCTCAGCGAGTCGAAGCCGCAGGTCGCTGCCTGCCGTCATATCTCCCCCGTCACAGTCGAAAACACCTTACAACCGACAACCACGGTATTCGGGTAACGGGACCGGCTGCATCTCTGACATTGCAAGGCTTGTACAAGGATTATCGGCCGCCTAGCGGCCTGTCTTGAGGTGCTCGTGGCACTCCTAGCTAGCGGAGAACAGCAAGCTTCTATGCATTCGCCGACGCTCGAAGGCTGGCTGTGGCTTCTTCGTCGACCATCCCGTCAATGATCACGACGCCGTAAAGATGGCGGGCAGCCTCAACTGAGATGTAATCGCCTGCTAGATCGTCGGCGACCTCCGCCGGGTCACGCTCGTACGGGTCGCCGTGGCCTCCTCCGCCGGGGAGACCAAGATAGAACGAGTCTCCCGGTGGTATCGACTGCTGACCTTTGCCGCGTAGCCGGGCTCCTGAGCCGAGTTCGACCCTGGTCGGAAGGCCCGCTCCCCCGCCGTTGCGGCCATAGGCCGGGTTGTCTACCTTTTCGTATTGAGCCAACACGTCGAATGGCATGCCGTCGGTTCCCCGCAACTCGATGTCCTGGCCGAGTCCGCCCCGATACTTCCCGGCACCGCCCGAGTCGCGACGAAGTTCTTTACGCACAAACACGACCGGGGCGATGGCTTCAGTCGCCTCGACGGGCACACCTCGTACGCCGTTCGGGAATCCGGTTGCGCTGAGCCCGTCTTTCGATGGACGAGCGCCCATTCCCCCGTTATTGAAATGCATCATTTCGAATTCGATGACTTCGCCTTCATAGTCGCCCGCAACCGAAGCTCCACCGCGCAGCTGCAAGTTCGCAAGGGCGCTCGAACTCTCGGCGAGAGTCCCCCCTGGCAGAATTGGATGTAGGGCACCCAAGACCGTGTCAGGGAGTAAATGCCCGATGATGTGACGTAACGCCACCGGAGCGGGGCGCTGGACGTTGAGGATGCAGTCTTCAGGGGCAGTGACCTGGAGGGGTTCCATCGACCCGGCATTGTTGGGTATGTCGGGAGCTACCGCACACTTGAGGCCATAGGTTGTGTAAGCCTTCGTGTAGTTGAGGACCACGTTGATGCCGTACGTACTCGGCTTCGACGTTCCGGCGTAATCGACGAGGATCGTGTCGTCGGAAACGGTGACGGCTGCCTGCAGCGTGATCGGATGTTCGTATCCATCCATCGTCAGGCTGTTGTGATAGGTCCCGTTCGGAAGGTCGGCGATCCGCTTGACCGTCGCCGCTCGGGAACTGTCGATGATGAAATCGGCTAGCTCCCCGAGGTCATCGATACCGAATTCGGCCATCATGTCGACCATTCGCTGAGCACCAACCTCGTTGCCGCCCGCGAAAGCAAAAATGTCGCCTACTACCTGGTTGGCTTCCCTCACGTTCATGCGGATGATCTCTACCAGCGTCTCGTTGAGTTCCCCCGCCCGATAGAGGTGAAGAATTGGAATGTCGAGGCCTTCCTCATAGATCTGACGGCTATCTGGCGTGAATCCTCTCCCACCGATGTCCACCACATGACAGGTATTGGCGACCAAACCGACCGCTCGGCCCTTGAAAAAGAATGGGGTCACGAGCGTGATGTCGTTGTGATGTCCTGAAGCCAACCACGGGTCATTGGTGAGCAAAACATCGCCTGGGACCATCGTGTCGATCGGATACTTCGCCAGGAAGTGCTTGACACATTCGGCAACCGAGTTGATATGACCGGGGGTGCCGGTGATCGCCTGAGCAAGCATCCGGCCCTTGCGGTCGAAGACGGCCGCCGCCAGGTCACCTGCCTCGCGCACTGAGGTAGAGAAGGCAGTTCGAATAAGAGCCTGGGCTTCTTCTTCTACAACTGCTATCAGGCGGTTCCACATGATGTGGTTGTGGATCTGGGTGAGGGCATCACTCATCGTGCTTCTCCAAGATGATGTGACCGTTAGCCGATATCGTCGCCGTGAACGAGCTTGTAACGAGTGTGGCCGTGTTCGGTTCCACGATGATGGCAGGACCAACGACCGAATCGCCAGCGGTCAGATCTGCCCTGGCGAAGAGGCCGGCCTCTACTAGGGAGCCACTTTCAGCGTCCATGATCGCCCTACGTCGATCGGCCACGACAGTGCGACGCGCTGGGGACTCCCCAGACGACGCATGTGCGTCGGGGGCGCCAGTCGCAACTGTGAGCACCCAGCTGAGGATCTCAACATCCACGCCCGGTATGGCTCGACCATACAAGCGCTCGTATTCCTTCTCGTAGGCTGCCAGGAACACCGCCGGCGAAGATTCGTCAACCACGGCCGCTTCGATGGCGACCGGCAGTTCTACGCCGACCTCGTGGCCTTGCCCGATGTAGCGCATGTAGGCGAGCCGTGACTCTCCAAGAACTTGACCGGGCGCTCCGGCCTCAACGATCGGAATCGCTTCGGCTCGCATCGAATCCAAGAGCGCGTTGACCCCGGTCGGGTCGAGCTCGCTCAGTCGCTGATGGTATGTCCGCGTGACTTCGTACGCGACCGGTGCTCTCAAGAATCCGATGGCCGAGCCAACTCCAGCTCCGGGCGGAATCACCACCCGCCTGATAGATAATTTTTCAGCAAGCCTGGCGGCGTGAAGCGGAGCGGCTCCGCCGAACGCGATCATCGTCTTCGTTTCGACTCGCTGACCGCTTTCGACCGTATGAACCCGTGCTGCGTTCGACATGTTCTCATCGACGATCTCGGCAACGCCAAGAGCGGCCTCGAAGGCATCGAGTTCCAAAGGAGCACCGACAACCCGCAACATCGCCTCGGCCGCACCGTCTGCATCGAGGACCATACGTCCATCTGCGAAGTTGTTGGGATCGATCTTGCCGAGCACGACGTCGGCGTCGGTAACCGTCGGTTCAGACCCGCCTGAGCCGTAGGCCACCGGGCCGGGGTCGGAACCGGCACTTTCGGGGCCGACTGTGATGCGCCCCATGGCGTCAAGATGGGCGATGGAGCCTCCGCCCGCACCGATCTCAACCATTTCGATCACCGGGATCCGCAACGGCAGACCACTCCCCCGCATAAAGCGATACATCCGGGCCACTTCAAAGGTGCGGGAGGTTTGTGGGTGCCCGTTCTGGATCAGGCAGATCTTGGCTGTTGTCCCACCCATGTCATACGAAAGAACATCGTCGTAACCGAGGTGGCGAGCGATCGACCCGGCGAAGATGGCCCCACCCGCCGGACCCGATTCGACCAATCGGACAGGAAACCTGCGGGCAGTAGCCAGCGTCGTAATCCCACCTCCGGACAACATGAGGTGGAGCGGGCAGCGCAGGCCGATTCGCTTGAGTTCCACCCCTAGCCCGTCGAGATGGCGGCTCATGAGCGGTTGGACGTAGGCGTTGGCACACGCCGTCGAGAGTCGCTCATATTCGCGCATCTCTGGCGACACTTCACTCGACAAGCTGATTTCAACGTCGGGGAGGAGGCCGGCCAAGATCTCGCCAGCTTGCCGCTCGTGATCATCGTTGACGTAACTGTGCAGAAAGCCCACCGCGATGGCCTGTACTTCGGCGGCTCGGAGCCGGTTGGCTGCGTCGATGACATCTTCTTTGTCAAGTGCCTGAAGTATCCGGCCCCGGGCGTCGATGCGTTCGGTGACCGGTCGGCGGAGCGAACGGGGCACAAGCGGAGCGGGCAGATCGATGTTGATGTCATACTGCTCGTACCGGTTTTCGTTGCGCATCTCAACCGAATCGCGAAAACCCCGAGTTGTCAACAACCCGGTCGGCGAACCCTTCCGCTCGATAAGCAGATTGGTAGCCAGGGTGGTCCCATAGATGACCTGCGTCACTTCAGCCGGCTCTATGTGGGCGGTGGCGAGTACTTCGCTTATGGCGGTGACGGCACCCCGCTCTGGGGCGTCATGGGTCGTGAGCGTCTTGGCCGAAAACAGGTCGAGACCGCGCTCTAGAGCAACGTCAGTAAACGTCCCTCCGATGTCGACGGCGATCCTCGTGTTCACGCCGCCAAGTTAGTCGCTCGTCAGCGACCCTTGACTGCCCGAGCTAGCTGGGAGCTCCTAGTCCCGCTTCGGTCGGTAGCCGGTCGAACCGTCGATCATCTCTCGCAGGATGTCGGCATGGCCGGCATGCCGGGCGGTCTCTTCGATCATGTGCAGGATCACCCACCGCATTGAGACCGTGTCGCCGAACCAGGCGGTCCCTTCTCCGTCGAGTCCGAGTTCGCTCATGGCCCGATCGGCTGCGTCGCAGGCTCGACGATAGAAGGCAAGGATGTCTTCGGTCGTTTCATCGTCGCTGACCCGCAGGTCGGCGTCTTCGTCGTCATCGTCAAAGGGCAGCGGTTCAGTCTCACGCCCAAAAGTCGTGCAGAACCATCCGTATTCAACCGCCGCCAGGTGTTTGACGATGCCAAGGAGGTTCGTGCCACTCGGCATCATCGGACGGCGCAGCTCCTCATCGTTGAGGCCCTCCAACTTCCAGACGATGACCTCCCTCTGCTTGTTGAGGATCGACACAATCATCGGCCCTTCATCACCAGTGATTGGATAGGCGTCGTTCACGACGCACCTACCGAGACCGCTACTGCAACCGCGAAATTCTCGACATCCGCTTTCGATACGTCGAGGTGGGTAACCAATCGGCTGGATGACCTTTCCGTTAGGGCGACGAAGCCATGATCCTTCAGCCGGGCCGCCAGGGTATTGCGATTGGTAACACCAAAATCGACGAAGACCATATTTGTGTCTTGGCCACGTACGGTGACGCCGTCGATGTTGGCGAGAAGCTTTGCCAACAACTCGGCGTTGGCATGATCATCCGCGAGCCGCTCGATGTGGTGGTCGAGTGCGTGTATGCCGGCCGCGGCAATTATCCCGGCCTGCCGCATTCCCCCTCCCAGCATCTTTCTCCATCGGCGGGCCTTACGAATGATGACCTCACTACCGACGAGGACCGACCCGACAGGAGCGCCGAGTCCCTTGGACAGGCAGACAGAAACCGAGTCGAAGGGTTCAGCCAGTACTTCCGGTGCCACGCCCAGCGCCACGCTTGCGTTCCACATTCGCGCCCCATCGAGGTGCAAGGCGAGACCACGTTTGTCGACGAACTCACGAGCAGACCTCAAATAGTCAACGCCGATGACTTTCCCATTGTGGGTATTCTCGAGGCACAGCAACCGGGTATTGGCGAAATGGTCGTCGTCGGGCTTGATCACAGAGGCCACCCGGTCGAGGTCAAGTGAACCGTCTGGTTCCATCTCAATCGGTTGCGGCTGAATAGATCCAAGCACGGCGGCGCCTCCGGCTTCGTACTTGTAGGTGTGGGCGAGTTGACCAACAATGTATTCATCCCCGCGTTGGCAATGGGCCATGAGAGCGACGAGGTTTGACTGTGTCCCGCTGGGAACAAATACCGCACTCTCCTTGCCGAGAAGTCGGGCGGTCTTGGCTTCCAACGCGTTCACGGTCGGGTCATCACCGAAGACGTCGTCACCCACTTCGGCGGCGGCCATCGCCGCCCGCATTGCATCGGTGGGTCTCGTTACGGTGTCGCTGCGAAAGTCAATCATCGCCCATGAATCTATCAGGCGCCCGGCTGCGGAAAAGCGCTGACAACCACTCTGGCATGCTCAGTGCAGTCGGGTCCGCCTCCGGCCCCACCAAGCAAAGTCCAATAGCCTCTGGACATCCGGTGCTCTATCTACTCAAATAGGGTTACCAGCTACGGCGCACAACCCAAAGGAACTCATGGAAGATCTTCCTGTGAACTCGGGACCTTTTGGCTATCTATCGCTCGGACTCGCCCTGATGACCGTCGGTCTGTTCCAGGCGAGTTTTTTTGAGCCTGGCAACCTCGCTCCGATCGCAGCCACAGCGGCGGGCCTATCGCTGATCCTGGCGGCCGCGTTCGCATCGAGGGCAAGCAACACCGTGGACATGACCGCCTTCGGGCTGCTCGGCATGTTCTGGCTCGCGACGGCCACAATTTGGGCAGCTGACGTCTTGGGAGTCGGCGCCGCGCTCGACCATGCCTACTTCGGCTGGTATCTCGCCCTGTCGTCGATCGTCTGCATCGCACTCTTCATGGCACATCGTCGACGGGCATTCGTCGTTCAGGTGGTCTTTGCCCTAATGGCCGTGTGGTTGATCCTCTACTCTGTTGCCGAATTCACCGGAGGTCCCATCGTTGCGCAGATGGCCGGATTCGAAGGCCTCATCTCGGGGCTGGCATCGCTCTACCTGGGAGCGGCGCTGCTCGTAAACGAAGCTACGCATCGCCGGGTTCTCCCGATCGGAGAGCCCCACATTTCCCGGATCATCGTCCCCGATGACATCAGCCAGCTATTTGAATGAGCCGCGCACTCAGAGCAGGACTTTTACGGCGACTCGGTTCTGACTTAGGGTCGTTGTCCAGTCTTCATCTCGACCTACCTAGACAGCCACCACCTGGTCACCGCACCGGACCGGTGTGATCCGCCGTCCGCACGTGTTCGAGGGCATGATCGATTGCCTCCCCAGTGGTGTCGAACACATGATGACGGTCTCGGCTGATTCGGTCGAGTACACCGGTCCGGGTCAGAAGCTCAAGCGGTTGTGGCTGCACGGCCGAGACGAAAACCAGAATCTTCCGGCGCGCCAGTCTGTCAACTAGCGACTCGAGCGCGCTCACGCCGGTGGCATCCATAACAGGCACCGTACGCATCCTCAGAATGATGATCTTCGCGCTTGGACCAACTTTCAGCAGCTGGTCGATGAATCGGTCTGCAGCACCAAAGAAGAGCGGACCGTCGATTCGGTAGGCAATCACGCTCTCGCGCAAGAGGCGTTCCTCTTCATCGACCTCACTCTCGGTGTCGTGCGACTCCCCCCATTCATGGGTGATCGGATCTACGTCGACACTGAGCAACTTGCTCATGCGAATGATGAAGAGGACTCCTGCCGCGACCATTCCGACTTCGATCGCAAGGATCAGATCGAACATGATCGTTACGAGCATGGTCAGTGCCAGGACGAAGGCATCCGACTTGGTGGATCGGAAAATGGTTCGGATGGCTTCTGATTCAGCCATCCGCCATGCGACAACCATGAGAATCCCGGAAAGGACGGCGAGCGGGATAGACGACGCGAGCGGAGCAAGGAAACGAACAATGGCCATGAGGACCACCGCATGTGTTACCGCTGCTAACCGAGTACGTGCCCCTGATCGCAGGTTCACAGCCGTTCGTGCCAAAGCACCTGTGGCAGGCATGCCTCCAAAGATGCTCGACGCCACATTGGCCAATCCCTGCCCAAATAGCTCGCGGTCGGGGTTGTGCCGCTCTTCGATTGTCATGCCGTCCGCTACGACCGCAGACAATAAGCTCTCTAGAGCAGCAAGCACGGCCACGGCGAGAGCGGCCTGGGCGAGAGGCGCCATCTGGTCGAGCGACAGGGACGGCACACTCGGTAGTGGAAGACCCCGAGGAATGCCGGACAGGCGTTCAATCCCGTCAAATACTCCGAAAAGCGACACGCCAGTCCCAACAACCAAAGCGACCAGGCTCGCTGGAACCATCTGAAGTCTTCGAATTCGTAACCATCCCACCATCGTGAGGATCGTGAGACCGGTGACGACGGTCGAGGTCCATGAGGGTGCAGCCACGAATGCGGTGGCTGTCTGCCATGTGACCGTAACGATCGACTCCCCTTCTCCCTTTGCCACACCGAGCGCTCCCGGTAATTGCTGGAGGAAAATGATGACCGCGATTCCGTTAGTGAAACCGGTGATAACCGGCCACGGTATGTACTGGACGTACCGACCGACCCGACCGACAGCCATTGCCAGAAGAATGAGTCCGGCCATTATGCCGACTGGAGCTAGAGCGCCGACCCCGTAGCGAGCCACCACAGGAAGCAGGACAACGGTCATCGCGCCAGTCGGCCCACTGACCTGATAGTTCGAACCACCGAAAACGGCGGCCACAAAACCCGCTACAACCGCCGTGATTAGCCCGGAGGCCGCTCCAGCCCCAGACGTGACGCCGAACCCGAGGGCCAACGGCAACGCGACGACAGCAACGGTCAGGCCAGCGAGCAGATCTGCACGGAAGTGCCGTATGGAGTAGTCGGTTCGCCTCGGTAGGAAGTCCGTCACAGCCATCGGTTGATTGAGATTAGCAGGAAGAGCTAAACGGTCCTGTGGCGCACTTTCGCATGCGGGCGAAACCCTGCCCTCACAGGGAGCATCATCTCCGACGGCAAGCTACTTCAAAGAGAGCAGCTCAGCGAGCCCCTGATTTAGCTGAGTTGCACGCTCTTGCGACAGTGCCGTGAGGGGTGGGCGGACCCGATTCCATCCGTCGTGACCAGATGTCTCAGCCAGCCAGGCTTTCATCGTCGGGATCGATCCTCCGTCTTCAATGATCGTCCGCACCGCCAGCATCGCCGCGTCATCGGGCCGGGGCTCACCACGATCTGACCAGACGGAAGCGATGATCGGGGCGGCGATGTTGGCGGTGGCGGTGATCACACCGGTGGCGCCGTGTCGGGCACCTTCAAGCATCAGTCGCTCGGTGCCTGGGAGAACAGCCATGCCTTCAATACCAGTGAAGGCATGCAAACTGGTGATCTGACCGCTGGAGTCCTTCAGTCCGATCAGGTTCGCCGCAAAGTCCCTGTGTATCGCCGTGATGATGGCGTTCGTGATCGGGACCATTGACAATCCAGGAAAGTGATAGAGGTAGAGGCGCAGGTCAGCCCCAATTGCCTCGCAGAGGGCGGTGTATCCCCTGGCGACACCAGCGTCTGGTACGCCCTTGAAGAAGTACGGCGGAATCACCAACACTCCTCGCACGCCAGCTTCTGTCGCGTGGGCGGTCAGTTCGGCCGTGTCGGGAAACGCAGGGCATCCGGTCCCGGCCACAATCATATCGGGCGCGATTCCTCCGTCCAGGAGTGCCTCCAGGGCGGCCGCTCGTTCCGAGACCGAAAAGGACGGTGCCTCGCCAGTCGAACCAAACAGGACGATACCGTCGCAACCGTCTGATAGTAACTTCTGACAATGTTCGACAAGCAGAGTGTGATCGATGTTGAGTTGGTCGGTTAGAGGGGTGAGTACAGGCGCCCAGACTCCCTCGATTGGTGATGCCATCTGGTCACCCTAGTGACACGTGATACCCACTACATACGGCCAGATGGTTGAATGAGTGGCAATGGACATCTCGGCGGACCTCGGACTCGTCATCGGTTTCGGAATCGCGTTTTTTTCGTCCAGTTTCCTATCGGCAGCCGAGACCGCGCTGCTTCGGGTCTCTCCCGTGCGAGCCCGATCCCTCGAAGCAACCCACGGTGCGAGTGGTCGACGCCTTGCTCACCTCGTCGAGCGGCTTCCAAGCGTGCTCAACGCCGTACTTCTTTGGGCTTTACTTGCGCAGATCACCGCCGCAACCTTGGTTGGACTCATCGCCGACCGGTGGTTCGGGTCGCTGGGTGTCACACTGGCATCAGTGGGACTGACGATCCTCCTGTTTATTTACGGTGAGGCGATCCCTAAGACCTACGCAGTCCGCCATCCGGATCGGGTTGGTCTAGCCCTCGCCCTGCCGATTCAATGGCTCGAACTTGCCCTCCGACCTGTGGTCCGCGCCCTCGTCTGGATCGCCGATATTCAAATGCCAGGTAAGGGAGTCACGACCTCGCCCACCGTGACCGAAGACGAGCTCCGACGTCTGGCAATGCGGGCCGCCCACGAAGGCGAAATCACCGCTGACGACGTCGACCTGATTGAACGGGCATTCCGACTCGGAGACCGAAGGGTCGATGACATCATGGTCCCCAGGACGGACATCGTCTCGGTATCCGCAGATACGCCGGCCGACGAGGCGCTGAAGATCCTGCTCGACTCGGGTCATCGACGACTGCCCGTATTTAACGTTTCGGACGACGATCTCGCAACCTACGTGGACCTGCGTGATCTCGTAAGCATTCCCGAGGACCGTCGGCCAGACGTCGCAGTGGGCTCAATCGCCGGCCCGTGCCTCGTCGTCCCCGCCTCAAATCTAGTGACGCAACTGCTCTCGGACATGCAGTCATCCGGAGTTCGCCTAGCCATCATCGTCGACGAATTCGGCGGCACTGATGGATTGGTGACCATTGCAGATATCACCGAAGAACTTGTCGGTTCACTAACAGGAGAAGAACCAATCGTCGCGATTGGGCCACGCGCCTGGTCGTTGGACGCAACCGTTCCCATTGAAGATGTCGCCGACCTAATCGGCGACGAGGTACTCGGGGAGGACGTCAATACGATCGCCGGATTTGTAATGAAGCTCGCCGGGCAGATCCCCGCAATCGGGGACGAGGTCGCCTTCGGGGATTACGTCATACGGGTAACGGGTCGACGCGAGCGGCGCATTACCCGCGTCGAACTCAGACGTCTGGTCGGACGAGTCCAGAGTGAGTGAACCTACACACCGACCGTTGATTCATGAGCCGATGCGCGGCGTTCTCGGTTCCACGGCGGGGTCCCGACCGGACCAGGGATTCCACGGGACGGAGGCGGCACATTTGGCATTCGAACCGTAGACCAGCGAGCCTGATGAATTCAATGTCCGACAACCCAATCCTGACGTCCCTGAGGATGTTAAGGAACGCAAACTTTCCGATGATCGCCAACGCAAGATCAGGGCGGACCCGTTTTTCCGGAAAAGACCAGAACGACCAATGCTCCCCCGGCGGCAAGGCGAAGGGCTAGCAGCGCCTGACGCAGTTCTTATGCTGACGGCCGGCGAGCACCCCAGTCATCTCTGCCGAGCGGCATCATTACGAGAAACAGCGCGATGCCGAGCAGGTCGATGCGCTCAACTATCGGCAATACGCCGAAGAACAAAGTCCGATCGGACCCAAGAGTACGGCCATGACACAGGGAAGACATCGACCAAAGATCGGGGCGGGTCAGCCGGCTCCCGATTCGGTCCTCGATCACGGAGACCGGGATACTCATGCCCTCGGGCCAGGTGCCGCCCTGAAACGAGCTCTGACCAAATACCCGCTCAGCCTTACCGGCCGATGGCCTCATCCTGAGCGAAGGGTGCAGTCACCGGGTCGTGATCGGTCGCCACCAGGAATCGAATCAGGTCACCCGGTGTGATCGCTGTCGTCTGGTCGTTGACCAGGGGGTGGAAGTTCAGCAATGATTCCGAGAGCAATTGCCCATCGATGACTACCTGCACGGCTCCACCTTCGTCGTTGATGGCCGCAAACGGGGTGACTGCGCCCGGCAAGACCCCGAGATGTGACTTCAAGCGGTCGGGATTGGCAAACGACACCCGACCTGAGCCGAGTCGCTCGCCGAGTTTTTTGAGGTCGATCTCCTGATCTTCATGGCATACAACGAGCCACATTTGGCCCCTCTTGTTGCGAAGGAACAGGTTCTTGCAGTGACCGCCTGGCAGTTTGCCTCGCATGGCCTTCGAATCAGCAACAGTGAATAGCGGTGGGTGGGTGACGGTAGAGGTCGAAATACCCAGGTCGTCAAGATACTGGAAGAGTTCGGCGGGGGTTTTGTCGGATCCGCTCATGACAGATCGATGACCGTGGTGCCCACCTGGGAAAAGGAACCCATGGCTGTCAGTTCGGCCGGTGCCTCCCCGAGGCTGATCGTTTTGCCAACCAGTCGTTCGGGGGCGACGCTACCCGCCTCGACGAGCGCGAAGATCTCGTCGTACCGAGCGGCTGGCATGCCATGAGTCCCGTAAATCGCCAGTTCCATAGAGATCACCCGCGTCATCGGAATCGGGAGGTTCATCCCGTCCTCGAGCACGAGTCCGATCTGAATATGACGGCCCCGCTTGGCGAGACACCGAATTGAGTTCTGCGCAGTAACCGCCGAGCCGAGGGCATCAACCGAGATCTGCGCTCCCCCTCCGGTCGCTTCCCGAATGGCGTTCACCGGTTTGTCACGTTTGGCGTTGACGACGACGTCGGCACCGAGGCCGCTAGCCAGTTCGAGCTTGGCGTCGTCGAGGTCCACCGCCACAACATGAGCGCCAAGCGCTTTGGCCAACTGGACGACGGACAGGCCGACTCCCCCGGTGCCGTGGACGGCCACCCACTCGCCGGGTTGAACCTTGGCACGATCCGTGAGACCGTGATAGGCGGTCATGAACCGGCATCCGAGCGCAGCTGCGGCAACAAAATCAAGGCTGGCAGGCAGCGTCACCACATTCACGTCGGCCCAGGGCACCGCCACATACTCTGCCATCGAACCCCAGTCCGAAAATCCCGGTTGGTACTCGTTGTCGCAGATGTTGCCATGCCCGGCGATGCATGGTGGACAGGTACCACAGCCGCACGAAAATGGGACCACTACCCGATCGCCAACGGACCAGCGGGTGACCTCAGGACCAACCTCAGCGATTACGCCAGCCATCTCGTGACCGGGCACGTGCGGAAGCCGGATGCTCGGATCGTGCCCCATCCACGCATGCCAGTCACTACGGCAGACCCCATTCGCTCGAACATGGACCACAACACCATGGGAAAGCGGGGTTGGGCGCGGGACAGTCTCGACCCGGATCGGTCCCTGAAACTGGTGGTACATCAATGCTTGCATCATTCCTGGAGAACCATACTGGCCGGAGGGGCCGACCGTTCAGGTAGATTCGGATCGATGCATCTCGATCTCGATTTCGTTCGTTCCCAATTTCCGGCCTTTTCTTCCGACGCCAACACTGACGCATTTTTCGAAAATGCCGGCGGATCGTACGCCTGCCGGCACACCGTCGACGCTTTAACCAATTACTACACCCGCACCAAGGTCCAGCCTTACGCCGGATTCGAAGCCTCTGACATGGCCGGTGCGGCCATGGACCGGTCTCGACGTCGGTGGGCCGAAGCCCTCGGCGTCGACACCCAAGAAGTGCAATTCGGTCCGTCCACTTCGATCAACACTTACGTCCTCGGAAACGCCTTTCGAGCATCACTAAAACCGGGTGATGAAGTGATCGTGACCAATCAAGATCACGAGGCAAATACCGGGGTGATCCGGCGCGCGGCCACCGAAACCGGGGCGACAATTCGTGAGTGGCGGATTGATCAAGAGACCGGGCTGCTCGATCCGTCTGGATTAGCCGATCTCCTTAGTGATCAAACTCGAGTAGTCACGTTTCCTCACTGCTCAAACATCATCGGCCAGGAAAACGATGTAAAAGCGCTGACCGCCATGGCACATGCGGTCGGTGCCAAGGTGATCGTCGATGGAGTCTCATTTGCACCCCATGGCCTCCCCGACGTTGGCGACCTCAACCCTGACGTATACCTGTTCAGCCTGTACAAGACGTACTCGGTGCATCAGGGCCTCATGGTGGTAAGGAGTGCCCTGCTCGACGAACTTCCCAATCAGGGGCATTTTTTCAACGAGCACCTCGCCACCAAACGGCTCACCCCGGCGGGCCCCGATCATGCCCAGGAGGCGGCAGCCGGGGCAGTGCTCGACTATGTCGAAGACCTAGCCCGTCATCATGGCATCGCAGGCGACACGCTACGGGGCTCGGCTGCGGCGGTGGCGCAGTTGTGGCAGGAAGCGGAAGACCGCCTATCCGATCCAGTCCTGGCGTGGCTCGCCGACCGGGCCGACGTCCGATTGATCGGACCTGCGACTCAGCAGGGTTCACTGCATCGCGCCCCGACGATCGCCTTCTTGCCAACCGAGAAGACTCCTGCCGAGGTCGCCTCCAGCTTGGTGGGCGAGGGAATACAAATCAGTTCCGGGAACTTCTACGCCTACCGGGTCCTCGAAGGTCTCGGACTTGATCCCAACCGGGGCGTGGTTCGGGCTTCGATGGTCCATTACACATCAGCGGCTGACACCGAGAACCTCATCGACGCCCTCGAGCGTGCATTGTCGTGAGCCCCGCTAGCGAATCCACCCAGACCAGACTCGTTTGGACGTTCTTCTGGGTGGTGGCGGTCGGCCAGACCGCCTACATCATGGCGGCGACCGTATCCTCGCTCGCCGGAGGGGAGCTGGCATCGGTTCAGTGGAGTGGTCTCCCGTCGGCGTTCGGGACGGCTGGATTGGCGGCTGGTGCCCTGGTGTTCACCTGGGTTGCTACCCGATTCGGACGCACCGTCTCATTCACCGCTGGCTACATAACCGCTGCTATTGGAGCGGGACTAGCCGGCTATTCGATCGTCCAGCGATCCTTTCCGCTTCTCTTGCTTGGGATGGTGATTCTTGGGCTCGGCCAGAGCACATCGCACCTGGCCCGCTATGCCGCCGCCGACCTGCGAACCAGCGGACGTCGGGCAACAACCATCGGCATGCTCGTGTGGGCCGGAACGATTGGAGCGGTGCTCGGTCCCCGGGCCTTGAATCCGGCTGGGAACCTCGCAATCTCGCTGGGTTTTGAAGACCTGGTCGGCCCCTATCTGAGTGGGGCGGTCCTATTCGGCTTGGGTGCCATCATCTTCGGCGTCCTCCTGCGACCAGATCCCGCCACGCTCGCTTTCGATGACGAAGAAACCACCCTGGTCAACTCAAGCCGACCCGACCACAGCCGATCCGAGCTGCTGGCAAACGGGCAAACCCGCCTGGCGCTGACCTCGATGGCTCTCGGCCAGGGTGTCATGGTGTTCGTGATGGTCCAGACTCCCCTCCATCTGCGCAGGATCGGTGAAGGCCTCGACGTGATCGGCAACGTGATGACCGCCCACACCCTTGGCATGTTCGCCATTGCCCCACTGACCGGTTACTTCGTGAAACGACTCGGAGCGCGTTCGATGATCGGCATCGGCGCTTTGGTTCTGATTGGAGCGTGCGGCCTATCGTTCATCGGTGCCAGCCCGGAGCAAACCGGCCTCCTGCTGCCCGGCTTGCTTCTGCTTGGCGTCGGCTGGAACTTTACGTTCGTCGCAGGAAGCACCCACCTGATGACTGATCTTACGTTCCAGGAGCGGACCAGCATTCAGGGCATCGGCGACACCCTCACTTGGGTAGTCGGAGGCACAGCCAGCATCGCTTCGGGATTTGTGGTGAGCGCAACGTCCTACTCATCCCTCAGCCTGATCGGCGCAGGATTGTCGCTGATTCCAATCGCCGCGCTGGTGGTCTGGCGCAGTCGTGATCTGGTGCTGTCCTGACCATGGAAACCGCCTCGCTCCCGTATATCGGCCGGAACCAACTCCGGGAACTGGTCCCGATGATCGACGCCATCGACGCCCTCGACAAGGCATTTGCAACCGGCATTCCGGACCTTCCCGTCCGAACGGTCTACCCGGTCGACGACGGCCAACTCCTACTCATGCCCGCCTGGTCCGAATTGGGAGTAGGGGTCAAGCTCATCACGTACAGTCCTGGTAATGCCAGCCGGAGTCTGCCTACCGTCCAGGGCGTGTACGTTCTGTTTGAGCCGAAGTCGGGCAGTCCACTCGCCGTTATCGACGGTTCGGCAATCACCGAACTCCGAACGGCCGCCGTCTCCGGGGTCGCCACTCGCTATCTCAGCCCCCCGGAAGCCTCCCGACTCCGAGTGTACGGAACCGGCGTCCAGGGCCGCAGCCATGTCGACGCGATGCGGGCAGTACGACCGATCGAACTGATCGAGGTCGTGAGTCGCAATCCGGCCTCCGCAACGGCATTCGCATCTGCCCTGCGAGCGGACGGACACAACGCGCTGGCCGTTGATCCTCACGGACTCATCGACGTCGACATCGTCTGCCTGACCACCACGAGCGCAGAACCGGTGATCAGGGTCAGCCAGCTGCCGTCGGTCATCCACATCAACGCCATCGGGGCATTTCAGCCCACCCGCGAAACCGACACGCTCACGGTTGTCTCGTCAGCCGTCTACGTGGAAGATCGGCACGCTGCCATGGACGAAGCCGGCGACCTGATTCTGCCGGAAAAAGAGGGAACCTGGTCGCGAGACGCAATCGCCGCCGACCTGCATGAACTGGCAGCTGGATTACACCAGCCCGAATCGGCTCGTTCGCTGTATAAGGGCGTTGGCTTGCCTTACGAAGACCTTATTGTTGCGGCAGCCGCGTTCCGGGCGCTCTCGTAGTCCCATGAAGCCGACGCCTTTGCGCCGCGCGCGTGTTGGTAGCCTGACAACGTGAACATCTCCGACCTGATTGACCAGATTGACGCCGCACCTAACGGCCCAGACGTGGTGGCGTTCTTGGATATGGATGGGACCGTGCTGGCTGGGTTTACCGCCTTCGTGTTCGCCCAGGAACGCATGAAGCGACCCGACCGAGCCAACTTGGGCGTGGCAGCGGTCGCGATGCGCTATCAGGCGGGAAACGCTACGTTCGAGGAACTCCTGCGCACCTCCACCCAGGCACTCTCCGGCATGGCCGAGTCCGAAATCGATGAGTTGTCTGACCGCCTGTTCACAGAAACAATCGCCGCCATGATCTATCCAGAGATCCGTCGGCTGATTCGGGCGCACCACCGTCGCGGCCACACCGTCGTGCTCTTATCAGCTGCAACGACGATGCAGGTACGCCCGGTGGCTGAGACCCTCGACGTGGATGACGTCATCTGTAATACCCTCATCGTCGAAGACGGGCACCTATCCGGCCAAGTGGCCGAGCCGATCATTTTCGGTGCTGAGAAGGCTGCTGCAGCCGAGGCGTACGCCAAGAACCTCAGCGCATCCCTCGGTGATGCGTTTTTCTACACCGATGGATTCGAGGATCTTCCTCTCCTCGACATGGTTGGCCATCCGCAACCACTCAACCCCGACCGTAAGTTACGCAAAGCGGCCGACGAACGCGGGTGGATGCCGACCGACTTCGAGAGCCGTGGGACACCAACCAAGACCCAAATCGTGCGTACCGTCCTGGCCCAAGGAAGTTTGCTGACCGCTGCGTCAGCAGGTTTCGCAGCCGGATTACTCAACCGCGATCGCCGCCAGGCCATCAACCTGATGATCTCGACCTGGGGAGATCTCGCCGTAGCATTGGCCGGCGTAAACGTCGACATCACCGGCGAGGAACACCTGTGGTCGCACCGTCCGTCTGTGTTCATGTTCAACCACCAGAGCAACTTCGACGGACTCCTGCTTATGAAGTTGCTGCGCCGTGACGTGACTGCAGTGGCGAAGGAACAACTCAAGGCGATGCCGTTCGTCGGGCAATTGTTCGAGTTCGCGGATGTGATCTTTATCAATCGCTCAGACCATGCCGCGGCAGTCGATGCGCTTCACAATGCCGCCGACCGAATCCGGGAAGGGCTCAGCGTGGCGATTTCACCCGAAGGCACCCGGCAAGTCACACCGCACCTGGGACCCTTCAAGAAGGGCGGCTTTCATCTCGCCATGGAAGCTGGAGTCCCCATCGTTCCGGTCGTAATTCACAACAGCCTCGACGTGCTCCCGCGGGGCGGACGGATCATGCGTCCGGCTACGGTACGCGTCGACGTACTCGAACCGATCCCGACCGCCGACTGGAATCCCGACGAACTCACCGACCACGTGGAGACGGTTCGTCGGCAGTTTGAGATGACCCTCGAGCAGTAGCTATGTCGCTTTACGAAGCTTCCAGACGATTTCTGACGGATACTGCTGCGCCCATTCGGCAGGTACCGCAAAAGGGGTTCCTTCGGAATGTTCCGGAGCCTGCAACTCCCGAAAATCCACCACATCCAGGCCATTGCTACGGAACAGCGCAAACCAGTCGGAAATGGTCAGATTGAACTCGACCCCGCCAGGGTCCACTTCGACGTCCGTCCAATCAAATGTATGCTGACCAAAGTAACTGCGGACCAGGCTGAATCCTGCTGGAGATCCGTCCAGCGGGTAGCAAATCGTCACCATCGGCGAATTGGTAAGAAAACCTAGGTGCCCGCCCGGCCTGAGGAGTCGTGCCGCTTCCGGGACCCACACGTACGGGTCGCACCATAGGGCCGCTCCATACTCACTGACGGCGAAGTCGAACGATGCATCCGGGTACGGCACTCTTTCGGCGTTTGCCTGTTCCCACTTGATCGCCGACGAATAGTCATTGGCCAGGCGTCGAGCCGTGGCTAGCTGGTTCTCAGATACGTCGATAGCAACCACGCTTGCTCCGCGGCGCTCCATCCACCGCGACACATAGCCGGTACCGCACCCCAGCTCAATAGCTTCAATGCCAGACATATCTGGAGGTAGCAGACCAACGTCATCGTCTACGAGGCCCCACTGACCCCATTCCGGCACGTCGCTGGCCCAGGATCGCTCGCCTGCGGCCACCCAGTTCGGTGCGTCTTCGTTCCAGGTCTGGCGATTCAGTTCAACATGGTTCAAGTCCGAGTCGGCCATTGCGCTCCTCCCGTCCGGGCATATAGCCTGGAATCTCCGGTAGTTTATGGCGCTCATGGCCGACGATCTCGATAATTTTCTCACGACCTACGAATTCGCAGAGGCAGAACAGTTGATTGCCGAGCTCCCAGCCACCGAGCAGGAGGCGGCTGCCAAGCGCCTGGAGTTGGCCCGCTTGGCCTGTGTCCCCGCCGCGCGGCGCCGCAGCAACGCCATCCAGTCGGCCGCCCGGAGTCACAAATTCGAAACACTCGTTGAGTTCATCGACGATCCTCTGACCGCCCCACTACTGACCGTGCTACCGATCGAGCTTCAAGATGCCGCCGAGATTCAACTCGCTGCCGCCCAATCGTGGCGAATCCGCAGAATCGAAAACCATGCACGTCGCCTGGACGAAGCCGACGAAGCACTCGACGCCTACGACCTGCGGCTCGCCCGCTCCCTCATCGGCAGCGTCGAGGACCGCTATCTCTCCGAAGAAGGACGCGAAACAAGAGATCGACTACTCATCGACCTTGAGGCACGCACCATGGAGGCGGAAGCGCTCGATGAAACGGCCCGCCAGCTCGAGGACGAACTGCGCCCCAAGCGGAACAAGCGGTGGTGGCAGCGCTAGCGGTTGAGCAACGCAACCGGGATGTCGACGAGCTTGGCCCGCAGATACTCTCCGAGACCCTTTGCCTGGGGGTCGAGCCGTAACGACGAGCTGACCCCGTCCCCCATCAGGCCGTGAATCACGAAGTTGATTGCCCACAGGTTGGCCAGCTCGTATCGGTCGACCTCAAGCTGGTCCGTCTCTGGGAGCAGCAGCCGCAACTGATGAATCGTCAGGAATTCGGACAGCCATGCAAACCCATCCGCAGTACGGGCGAACACTCCCAGATTGGCCGATCCGCCTTTGTCTCCCGACCGAGCACCGACGATGGTCCCGAGCGGAAATCGCTCGGCTGGCTGGCCGATGGGCGATTCGAAGATCTCGGTTGCTACTTCGACAATCGGACCGGCGATCGGATCCGTCTCCGAAACGAGCAACTGCTTATCGCCAATCGACACAGCCTGCTGAATATGTTCTCGGCCGATGGTTGTCGGCCAGTAGCGGGCAAAGGGCGATGCACCAGAGGGAGGGGTCAGTCCGAACATCCCTGGGATGTTCCCGAGAACGGTTTGGGTGGCTGCGTTGGAGAATGCCCGCCCGACCTTTTCTTCGTCAGACGACGACACCGACAACTGCCAGAAGCTAACCGCCTGCGCGTTCGTAACTGGGTCGTCACCACCAGCCCCGATGACCGTTTCGGTGACGCCATCGAACTCTGAGACATCAAACGGAATCAATCTCCAGATTTGATCACGCAGCAGGGCCACCTTGAGATCTTGATTCAGGCCGGACATGCCGATAGTGACACTGTTTCGAAAACCACCGGCGATGGCGGCCGCTACTTTCAGTTTGCTGGGAGGTGATTCGCCGCGAGCTCCTGATACTCGAACTCGATCTTGGCCAACTTCTTCGACTGTCACCGTATCGAACCGGGCCGTCACATCGGGCCCAAGATACGCCGGACCACCGATCTCATAGAGAAGCTGACTTACCACCGTCTCGCGGGTCACCGCTCCGCCGGTTCCGTCGTGTTTGCCGATAACGGCTGAACCGTCGTCAGCGATTTCGGCCCACGGGAAGCCCGGGTAGGTCAGATCATCGATCTCCGGAAAGAACGAGTAGTTGCCTCCGGTTGCCTGCATCCCGCACTCGATGATGTGACCAGCGACCACCGAACCAGCCAATCGGTCGTAGTCGTGACGGTCCCAGCTATGCCACCAGGCCGCTGTGCCAGAAGCGAGCGCTGCGTCAGTCACTCGACCCGTGATCACAATATCGGCGCCATTGGTGAGGGCTTGCGTGATACCCCAGCCCCCCAGATAGGCGTTTGCCGTAACGAACGGCGCTTTGATCGGTTCATCGGTCTGAGAGTTCACGAACTGCTCGCCTGACTCCTGCAAGGCCCCCATTCGTGCGATCAGATCGTCACCCGTGATCGCGGCGATAACCGGAGACAGACCCTGCTGTTCGGCGACGGCCTGCACAGCTGCCGCGCAGCCGAGTGGATCGAGACCACCGGCGTTGACCACCACTTTGACGCCGCGAGCCAGAACTTCTTTAAGCACCCCACTCAGTTCCCCAACGAACGATCGGGCGTAACCGCCGTCTGCGTGCCGTTGCCGGGTGAGAGCCAGGATGAGCATGGTGAGTTCGGCGAGATAATCACCGGTCAGGACGTCGATGTCACCGCCGGCGAGTTGTTCGGCCATGGCTCCCGGTCGGTCACCGTAAAAGCCAGAAACATTGGCGATCTTGACCGGTCTTGTCACAGGGTTCCTTCCCAGTCCGACTGCGGCAACTGTAACCGCCGGTAGTCGAACTTCTGACGCTGAATCGGGCAATCCGGCACTAGGCCACCTTGGCCCGATTGATGCACAATCGTGGATGAGTCTCGAAAGGAGATGTTTATGGCACGGTTTACAGGAACCGTAGCAATCATCACTGGAGGCGCCCGCGGCATGGGGGCCTCGCACGCCCGCATGCTCGTCGAAGAAGGCGCCCAGGTGGTCATCGGCGATATCGTCGACGTCGATGGCAAACAACTCGCCGTCGATCTCGGTACCAGCGCGACCTTTGCGAAGCTGGACGTAACCGACGAACACGATTGGATGGCCGCCGTTGCCCTCGCAGAGGACATCTTTGGGCCGGTGAATCTACTGATAAACAACGCAGGCATTCTGGCGATGGGAACGATCGAAGAGATGACCCCGGCCGACTATCGCCACGTCATCGACGTAAACCTGTTTGGTACATTCTTGGGAATGCACACAGTTATTCCGTCGATGAAGCGGGCTGGTGGTGGAGCGATCATCAATGTCTCGTCAACGGCCGGAATGATGGGCTATGCCCAACTCGCTGGCTATGTGTCGAGCAAATGGGGCGTACGCGGATTGACCAAAACCGCAGCCATGGAACTCGGCGGATACGGCATCCGCGTTGTTTCGGTCCATCCGGGCCCCATTCGCACCCCGATGACCGAAGGCTTCGACGACGCGATGACGGCTTCCCAGCCGATCGCTCGGTTTGGAGAACCCGAGGAAGTGTCAAAGCTCGTGCTGTTCCTCGCGAAGGACGCAACGTACAGCACTGGATCCGAGTTCATCGTTGACGGCGGCGCCTTGCTGGGACCGGTCGTCCCACTCGACCAGGTTTAGGCGGCTAGGCGGCTGGACACGTTCCGGCTGATCAAGACGACAAAAAACAGGATGACCGGGAGAATGGCCATGGTGGCCGAACCCGATGTCTCGGCGTGGTAGCTCACCACGAGGCCGACGACAACGCTCAGTGCGCCTATGAGAGCGCTCGTAGCCATCATGGCCGGCACCCGGCGCACAAGAAGTGCGGCGGTGGCCGGTGGCCCGACCAGTAGACCAAACACCAGCAGCGTGCCTACGGTCTGAAACGATCCAACGATCGCAAAGGTGATCAGGCCCAATAACACGATGTTGGCCAATCCCGGTCGCATCCCGAGCAATTGGGCCTTCTGGTCGTTGAACGCCAACACAAGGAACGGCCGGTACATGACCACCGAAACGACCACGGCGACGACGGCTAGCCAGGCCAGGCCAACGAGATCCCCTTGACCAACCCCTAGTACGTCTCCGAAAAGGACGCTGGTGAGCTGCGAGGCGTAGGTGGCCGTTCGTGATAACACGATTACCCCGAGCGCCAGCATGCCAACGAACAGCAACCCGATACCCGTGTCCTCGTTGAACGTCGTCTGTCGGTGAACAAAGTTGATCCCGCCGATCATGACGAGCGCTGCCAGCGCCGCTCCCACCAGCACGTTGAAGTCGAACAGAATGGCGATGGCGATACCCGGTACAACTCCGTGGACTAGAGCATCTCCGAGGAACGACATGCCGCGGATCACGACCCAGGTTCCAACCACTGCCATGGCCACGGCCGCCAGAACACCTCCGATCAAGGCACGCTGCTGAAATCCGAGGGCGAATGGTTCGAGCAGCCAGGGGATCATGGTGCGGTCCCCGTCTGGCCGCCCAGCCCGGCCACGATGCGCTCGGCGTCGGTGAGCAGGAGCGAAATCAACGAATCACCCGGCTGGCCAGCCGGTGCAATCGATCCCGTGAGCAACTCGATCACGCTGACCGTTTCCTTCGTCTCGCCAGCTATTGCGTTGGCCAACTGATCGGATTCGGTAGTCTCAGCAAAGATCGCCGGAACCGACAGCTCGTCGATGACGTGCACGAGTCCGGCGAGTTCGGCCGAAGACGGATTGGCCAAGGTTGATCCACCCGGAATGATCACTCCGACGATTTCTAGCCCGTACCGGTCGGCGAAGTAGCCAAAGGCATCGTGATTGGTGATCATCTGGCGCTCATCGGGTGCCAGCTCGTCGATCAGCTCGGCGATCTGCCCGTCGACTTCCTGCAGCTGGGCGGCGTATCCGTCAGCCCTCCCAGCCCAATCGACGGTACCGTCAAGCGCCGCCAGCTTCGCAGCGATGAGGTGAACTGCGTCGGCCATACGAATCGGGTCTAGCCACACATGCGGATCGGGTGTCCCATCCGGAAACGTTCTCGGGTCGAGCAACGGGGCGAGCTCGAGAACTTCAACGCCGTCAGCGGTCGCCTCAACAAGCGCAGCGGCGATCGACGGTTCAAGGCCGAGCCCGATCGCCACGACAAGGTCGGCATCGCGCAGCTGTGCGACCTGCTTAGCCGACAGTTGAAACTCATGCGGATCACCCCCGGGCGGGATGAGGACATCGACCTGGGCCAGGTCACCCACCACGTTCGAAACAACATCCCCGACGATCGACGTGGTGGTGATGATGCGCAGAGAACCCAACGACGGATCAGATCCCGCCGAGCATGCTGCGGTGCTCATCGCCAGAACCGCTACTCCTATCAAAAACTTGTGCATAATGATAATGATTCCTATTCTCGTTGGAACGATACCTATAGGCGGCCAAGGTGGCAAACACCGAACAACTTGTCGTACAGCGGCTCACTGAGGCAGGCGTGCGCTACTCATCCGGTCGCAGGGCCGTCATTCGTGCGTTGTCGTCCGCAGAGGGACCACGTTCGGCCGCCGAACTCCACAGCGACTTAAGCGATCAAGTTCCGATGTCGTCCCTGTACAGGTCGCTATCAGTCCTGAGCGACGCCAAAATTGTGAGTCCTCATCACGGCGTCAAAGGGATAACGCGCTACGAACTCGCCGAATGGCTTACGGGGCACCACCATCATCTCGTGTGCCTGTCGTGCGGCACGGTTGATGACATCACTCCCCCGGCTGACCTGGAAGCCAACCTTGAATCGGTGGTTGCATCCCTAACCGGGCACGGACGGTTCTCGCCGCGGGGCCATGCCCTCGAGATCGAGGGCATCTGCGGTGAGTGCGCGTGACTCCAGCAGTTTCGGGCGAAGCGGTAAGTGTTGTCTACGGATCTGTCGTTGCCCTCGGGCCCTCTGACTTCATGATCCCAAAGGGGACGGTCACTACTCTGATCGGACCGAATGGATCAGGGAAATCGACGCTCCTCAACCTCATCGCTGGTCTCGTCGAACCGTCTAGCGGGAAGGTCACGCTCTCCGGCGACGGACCGACTCGCCTTTCGTATGTCCTTCAGAGCACCAAGGTCAACGAGGCACTTCCGGTGACTGTTGCCGAAGTCGTGGCCATGGGACGGTACTCACGGACGGGGCTGATCGGACGTCTCAATGCAGACGACAGGGCAGCGATCGCTACTGCCATGGAACGTATGGGTATCGAGAATCTGGCAACTCGCCACCTGGCCGAGCTGTCAGGCGGGCAGCGACAACGGGTATTCGTCGCGCAGGGCCTCGCTCAGCAGCATGACATGTTGCTGCTGGACGAGCCGCTCACCGGACTCGACCTACCCTCGGCCAAGGCTATCGACACGGTAATCCACGACGAAAACAGCCACGGCTGCACGGTCATCATGACCACTCATGACCTATCCGAGGCTCAGGCGTCCGACTGGGTCATTCTCCTGGCCGGACGGGTTCTCGCCTTCGGCCCACCCGAAGAGGTTCTGACCGCCGAACATCTCGGCGCCGCCTACGGCTCGCTGCACATTGATGGTGATCAGATCTTTGTCGACGATCCCGCCCATCGCCCGACCGATGGCAGGCACCAGCACGGCGACCGACAGATCCACACCGAAACCGACCGGTCCGACCTACACGGTTGAAGGCCGGTACGATTAAGACATGTGCCGAAGTATCCATACCCTCCACAATTTCGAACCAGCAGCAACGTCCGAGGAAGTTCGGGCCGCAGCGACGCAATACGTCCGCAAGTTGAGCGGATCGCGCACGCCGTCGAAAGCGAACACTGCGGCTTTCGAGCAAGCGATCGAAGAGGTGGCCGCTGCCACCGAACGCATGCTTAGAGAACTGGTCACTTCGGCTGCGCCACGTAACCGGGAAGTGGAAGCTGCCAAGGCTCGCGCCAGGGCGGCGACACGTCGCTAGAGCAGACGCCGATGAATTGCTCTATCGATGCCTAGACGGTGTAGGAGTCGTTCCAATCCAAGGGGATTAGCTCGATCCCAGCCGTCTTCAACGCTCCGCCGGCGAGATGCCGCACGGTCTGACGACCCGACTCTGACAAATAAAAGTCATGAATCGGAATCACCTGAACTGGTCCGAGTCGCTTTGCAAACGCCACCGCCCCGGTCATCGACCCCCACGGCATCATGCAGGGCAGCGCCAAGATGGGCGCGGTGGAAATCGGGTCGTGGCTGTCACCCGGGTGGGTCAAGACACCATCAATGGTCCAACTTCGATTGGGAGGTTGGGCACCGTTTGGCAGGATGCCGTGCATGACGTCCTCCGACGAAACACCATCGGGGTTCGTTACCGACACCTCGAGATCATGGGGAGCGAGCAAGTCGGCCACCGCCTGATTCCCGAACACTGCAACATCATCGCCCCGATCAACCAGCCATCTAACGAACTCCGGCTTCACGTGATCGCTGTGCTCATGCGTAATCAAGACTCGCTGGACATCACCGAGATCGTCCAGATCTACGAAATCGGTATCGAAGGTGAAGAATCCCGGATCGAAAAGCGTGGTGCCATCTTCGGAGGCGACGGTTAGGCAAGAATCGGCGAGTCTGCTGATGATCGTCATAATCGGACGCTAGCCGAGAGGTGCTTCTGATGAGGGATCCCGGGCGCGCCGCCGGTTGGCGAGAAACCCGAAGCTAACCTCTGCGCCTATGCCCAGAGAGCGTCCCGCAGCCGAGTTAAAGCACGTCGACGTTGTCCGGTCGGGCCGCAAACTGCTCGACGACATTTCCTGGACAATTGAGGCCCACGAACGATGGGTCCTGTTCGGCCCGAACGGCTGTGGAAAAACTACCCTTCTCCAAGTCGTCTCGTCCTACCTCTTCCCCACCCGGGGTGACGTCACGGTGCTTGGGGTGACGCTCGGCGAATCCGACGTACGAGAACTCCGCAAGCGCATCGGATACGTCGGGCCTACTCCCGCTCACCTGGTCAGGGAAGGTTACGACTGCCTCGAGATCGTCGTGACCGGCAAACACGCCTCGTTCGTGGATACCCGCTGGCATACGTATGAAGAATCCGACTTCGAACGGGCTATCGCATTGCTCGAGTCGCTCGGAGCAGGAGCATTCGCCCATCGCACGTTCGACACGATGTCAGAGGGCGAAAAGAAGCGCATCCTCATCGCCCGTGCCTTGATGGCCGAGCCGGAGCTTCTCCTGCTCGATGAGCCGAACGCCGGCCTCGACCTAGGAGCTCGGGAACGGTTGGTTCGATCGCTTGACGGTCTGGGTCGCGACGCAGGAATCCCGATGGTGCTCGTAACCCACCATGTCGACGATATTCCCGCTTCGTTCACGCACATCATCATGCTCAATGATGGGAAAGTGGTTGCCTCGGGTGAGATCCAGAAAACGCTCACCTCGGCCGCCGTCTCCGGCACGTTTGGTATGGCCCTCGATGTCAGTTTCGAAGCCGGTCGGTTCCGGGCCACATCACCCGAATAACTATCATCGGCTAGTACTGTCTCGGGGATGCTGCCAAAGATTCTCGTTCGATGGGCTTCGGGCTTGCGACTCCCCTGGCTCACTGCCGTCGTCGGATTCCTTTTTGTCTCCGACCTGGTTATCCCCGATTTCATCCCGCTCATTGACGAACTGATTCTCGGCTTGGCGACAACCCTGCTGGTTCGGTGGAAGAAAGAGCGCAAGGGCGGCGACATCATCGACGTGGTCGAGGTCCCACCAGCCACCCCGAACCCGTAGTCAGTCATCACTTGTGTGAGGGGCAGGTCAGGGAGAATTTGATCTGCCCTAGAATCGGCCCGACAAGGTACCCCAGGAGAATTCTGCGTGCTCACCGTTCTGTCGCCAGCCAAAACCCTCGATTACGAATCGAAGCTACCCACTCGTAAGTTCTCGACGCCCCGTATGGCCGAAGAAACCCGAGAGCTGGTGGGCGTCATGGCGACCAAGACCCCGGCGGATCTTCGAGGCCTCATGGACATTTCCGACGAACTAGCCCAGCTCAACCACGAGCGATTTCAGACTTTTGAAACGGAATTCACCCGGTCGAACAGCCGCCCGGCAGTTATCGCTTTCAAAGGCGACGTCTATATGGGCCTCAATGTGGACGAGTTCGGCGAACGAGACTTCACATACGCTCAGAAGCATCTGCGGATTCTGTCTGGTCTTTATGGTGTGCTTCGTCCCCTAGACCTTATGCAGCCGTATCGCCTGGAGATGGGAACTGCTCTGAAGACCGATTACGGCGACGACCTATACGGATATTGGGGCAGCAAGATCACCGATTCCCTCAACGCCGATCTCGAGCAATACCGCACGAAGGTACTCATCAATCTCGCATCGAAGGAATACTTCTCTGCGGTCCGGCCCGATCAACTGGACGCCAAGATCGTCAGCCCCGTGTTCCGGGACTTCAATCGGGGCGAGTACCGGATCATCTCATTCTTTGCCAAACGGGCTCGCGGGGAAATGGCTGCCTGGATGATCCGCAACAAGATCAAGTCGGTGCGCGGCCTCAGAGAATTTGGCGGCATGGGCTACGAATACAGTCCGGCCCACTCGACGTCAACGAAACCGACTTTCATTCGCGGCACCGCTTAACGACCAACCGCCCAACGAGGAGAGATTCGTTAGGCGGCATAAGGGCCGGAGGAGGTGGCCCGTGGTCTTGTTTGCTTGTGTACCAATATGATCGACAAATCTAGGTATGACCTGAGGGATTTCTAAGATTTCGATGAGTATGAATTGGAGCGAATTTCGAGCGCAGTCCTCTCCCCTCGGTGATTCGATCCGGGGCAGGTTTGAAGCGCACCTTCATCACATCATCTCCACCCTGACAGCAGGAGGTTCTCCCCGAGGATCAGGGACTGAGGTACGTTGGTGGGAAGACAATCTCTGGCTCGGGTCGATGCCAGGATCTCGCAAAAGCGCCGACCTTTTGGGCGACGGCCGATATTCCTTGCACAGCCACCCCGATACGCCCGAGTTGCTCGAAGGCGACGCCAAAGTGGCCGGCGTGGCAATTCATGTAGATGAGGTGTCCGTTCAGGAGGCCTATGCGACGTTCATCGGCTTTCCGAGTACCGATCCATTCGACCTGTTTCGATTAACCCTCTCGTCGGCCTCGCTGGTGAGGGTGTCTGAGGACAAGACGCATCTCGTGATTACTTCGTGGTCGGAGACTTCGGGTACCCAGGTGATCGACCGGTATTAGTTCTCATGCAGATGACAGCTGCATCAGGGCTTTGACGAATAGCCTCGCAACAATGCAACAGCGACCAGCACTTTGAGGCGATGTGGCATCAGCAGCTGCTCGTCTTTTCAAACGAAGCGGCGACGAGATAAGACCTGGTGTTCTAAAACCCGAGACGTCCCAGACCCGGCCTCGACAGTTGGGGCGATTCTGCTGCTTGCGACGCTGTGAAGAATCACCGATTGGCCGGAGCGACTTTTCGTTCGCCCTTGATCGGGCAATCGGGCAGGTCGCCCGTCCCGACTTGGACTACTGAACAGATCTCCGAGAAATCCGAACATTCTTTCGAGAAATACCGCGATTGGACCAGAATCCGACCAATTCTGTCACAGGTAGCCCATATTGTTAGGAGATGGAAAGCAATAGTTTGCGATCGGTTACCACCGACCAACTCGAACAAGACTTCATGGCAGATGAGGGCCTGATCGGGCAGTTGCGAGCCCGCCAGACCATCCGTTTGGCGGAGCTGGACTCCCGCCAGGTACACAACGCCGATGGTTGTCAGACCATGGCCGAATGGGTTAGTTCTCGGGCCGATATGTCGAGCCATACTGCCAAACGACTCGTGGCCACAACGAAGCGAATGCTTGACCGTCCTGACGTTCTCGGATCACTCGCAGCTGGCGAGACTTCGTACGAGCGGGCCGAACAGGTCGTTCGAACCTCGCACACCATTGAAGATCTTGCCCATCTCGACATCAGCGGGATCGCCCGCCTTGTCGCCAAAGAATCACAGCTCAGCCGGGTCGACGAGCGTCAGGCTCATGCCGGTCGGTATCTCACGATGCAGCCCAACCTGGAAACTGTGGGGTCAGCTGGCCGGACTCGACGGAGCAATCGTCCAGAACGCACTGTTCGCACGAGCTGACACATTTCCGAACGAGTCACAAGAAGACTCACGGGGCGCACGAAACGCCGATGCGCTCGTGTCAATGGCTCAAGACTCCATCGGAGCTCCCGACGACACCGGCAGTACGACATCCTCGGTTGCCGATCTGGTGGTGTTTGTGGATACCCGATCTGGCTCAGCCACCAACGGATACGTGCCAGCAGGGCCGATCGTCGGCCCGAACACGATCGATGAACTGTTGTGTACCGGTGCCTGCACCGATTATGTAACACTCGATCCCGATGGAGAAAGCCTCAATGTCGGACGCAAATCTCCCAAGATTCCCCGACGCCTCCGCCGAGCGGTGATGGGTCGCGATGACGGCTGCGGGGTGGACGGCTGCACCTCCCGATACCGACTTCAAGTCCATCACATCGTCCACTGGGAAAACGAAGGCGAAACGAACGAAGAGAACCTCGTGACCCTGTGTTGGTATCACCACCATGTGGTGG
>RCMY010000462.1_pt1 | contig 38050 bp, 39 predicted proteins | sample 2041341 | NCBI WGS metagenome assembly RCMY01 (sample SAMN09708234, study PRJNA481090) | Marine sediment metagenome, whole genome shotgun sequencing project. | reverse complement strand
CGCTGGCGCCGCCGCCGATAACGATAACATCCGTTTCCACTGCAGAAGCTGCCGACATACACTACTCCTTTCCAAAAGCATAAGAAGATAGTGCACATTAATGCCCGTTCCCCCGCCTTCGGACAATAGCAGAGTCGAAAAAGAAGCACGTTTGGTTTACGCTTTACACAATCTTTCCTCGATACGAGATCATGTATGAACATCGCCCAGCCTTTTTCCCGTACGATTTTATTGAAAAACGAAACACTTACCAATATCACCGAATTCAAGATGTCGAAAAACCAAAGCATGAGGCTAGTGAGTTCCGCGATAAAGATAGCCAACAAGTAAAACCAAAAGGCTTATCATTTGTAGAGTATGAAAGTGAAGTTAGATTAAACCTAGATAATAATTTGGCGACATCTGATAGGTTAATGATATTAGGTGAACCAGGTTCGGGGAAAAGCACTTTATTGCGCTATTTAGTTTTAGACTTACTGACTGAAGAGCCAAAACTATTGAATACAGCCAAGCAGTGGGGTGGCTTACTACCTGTTTGGCTACCTTTTGCTTTTATTACTAAAAAATTGAATGAGAACGAAGATTTAAACCTAGCTGAGTTACTAAGGTTATGGCTTAAAAGTATTGGGCAAGAAGCACTTTTTGAGCTAATGAATGACGCATTAAATGATGAAAGGCTTCTACTAGTCGTAGATGGTGTTGATGAATGGACAAACGCAAAAGTAGCAAAACTAGCAATTTCTAAAATTGAAATACAATCTGCTATTCAAAATACAACTATAGTCTATTCAAGTAGACCCTATGGATATCGAGTACAAAAGGATTCCTTTCAAGGAATCAAGGTTCAAACCATAGCAGAGTTCTCAATTGCTCAACAGAAGCAGTTTATAAACTATTGGTATCAAAAATGGATAGAGGATCAAGGACGTAATGATATAAACCTCGTTGAAACTGAAACCAATCAGTTCTTATTAGAATTACAGCAATCTAAGGATTTGTTGCAATTATCAAGTAATCCATTGTTACTTAGCATCTTAGTTTCTCACAGATTTGGCAGAACTACTTTACCAAAAAATAAAATAGAACTCCTAAATAAAATTACTGAATACTTAATAACAGATCATCCTGAAAGAAGACGGACATCGGCTAATATCTATGATGAGAGCGAATACGACTTCGATATAGTCGAGATCTACACAGTTTTGGCAAAGCATATTCATCAAGACTACCATGATGGCATCATCTTAAAAGAGGACGCTTGTGACATTATTAAAGATTTTTTGCAAAAGGATATGGGCTATGAGAAGGCTAAAGCCAGAAAGGCTAGTCAAGATATTTTAAATATTGGTGCTAATCATATCGGTATTCTCGTTGAAAAATCTCCTGATGAGGTTGCATTTATACATCGTCAATTTCAAGAGTTTATGACAGCTAAGTTTTTAATAGACTCTTATCCACCTCTTATTGAAGAAATGCTTGAAAAATACGCTGATGACCCACAATGGAATCAAGTAATTCTCTTCTTTTTTGGGTTGATAAAAATGCGTAAAAGCCAAGATTTTGAAGATTACCTCTCTATTGTAGAGCAAAAGAGTAAAGGTCTTGGTGGTTATACCAAATTACTCACCTATTCATTAGGGCTAACGCTAAATAATGCACCTATAGCAATTACAGATCGTTATTTAAAAGAATTAATTGAGGAGTTTGAGTACGAAACGCATCCTAGTAAAAAAGAAGCTTTATGGAACGTACTGCTAAGTGCGCTTTATAACCCTAGAGTTAATGAAAAAGTTCTGGCGTATTTATTCAAGTATTTCCCAAATAGATATAACTTTAGCGATCAGCGTCTGCAAGCACTAGAATATTTATCTGCTGATGAACTCACCCATAGTATAAGGCAGTTCATTGTTAAGTCTATTATTAATGGTAATCGTCAGCAGAAAATTGAAGCATCCAATCAAGCTAAAAAAAGCATCAATGATACATGGATATTTAATAAGGTTATTGAGCTCTTAAAAAGTTGTTATAATCCTGAGATTATCGGCTATCTCATAAACAGCCTCATTTCTGACGATGTGAATGAAACTATTAAAGAAGATATAGTTAAGAAGTATGACCGTTCAGAACATCCTGAAATAGTATTATTTATTATCAAATTAAAAGTACACATGCGTATCCATACGACAGATGATCTAGATGAACTCATAACTAAACAAAAAGATATTAGTTATACGCTTGATTATGAGGTAGAGCAGACTCTGATAGCAGGGTGGAGTAGTTGCGAGAAGCTTTATCAGCATTCAATAGAATCACTTGAGAAAAGTGTACCTGATACAATCATAAAACATGAGCTTGCATGGTCTATCTTATTTAATTGTTTTAATAAAAAGGAGGAAGTTGTTGATAGGATTATTTATCAACTAGAAAATGAAGAATATCCTTTCTCAATCATTCATTCTAGCAACCAGTGGAAAATTATCGCAGAAAATTTTAAAGATAATATAAGACTCATTCCTGTTATTGAGAATTGGTTGCAGAAAATAGATAGACATGATGTTGTGGAAACAACATATGCCTGTTTAGTAGGAAGAACAGAAGCAAATAAGCAATATCTACTTAAGCAATTAGCTGATTCAAGCTTCTCACATTGGCAACTTATGGCATTGACATCTGGTTGGTCAGATGATGAGAACGTGAAAGATGAGCTTAAGGCGTATTTTCGAAGTGATAGCAAACGTAGAGATTATTCTGCTAGCTATGTTAGCCAAGTATTTTTAAATGATAAAGAGGAGGGAGTCAGTATATTGGAGGATATTCTATTTGATAGAAGATTACGCCAACGTAGTAGAGCATTACCCGCACTTATCGAGCTAGACAAAGATTATTTCGAGCAAAATCTTCTTGATAGATTTGTAGAGAGTGAGTTGCCCTTACTAGATAAACAATGGGGAAACTATTATGAAGCCTTACAGGTTTTAATAGGTAGTTTTCATGAGCATGAACAGCTTAAGCTATTAGCAAAGAATAATTTATTTAAAATTCCTGCTGCTATTATTCAATATTATCCAGACTTGATTCAAGAGTTTGAAAAGGTAATGTCTACTTCTCTCCCTATAGCAGACAATCTTAGGTTGAAGCTAATAGAAGAGTTGAATCATAGATACTTCTTGAATAATACACAAGTGATCGAACAATTAAGTCTTTTTATGGATGAGCAGAACCTACAAATCAGGATGGCATCAGCCTTTGCTAATTTCGACCATTTAAAAGAAACCGCTCCTAGTGTTATTCTAGAAAGGTGTAATAGTCTAATTTTTTATTCAGGGGAAAATCATGAAGTACAAAGGCAGATTGCTTTTGGCGGTTATTTAAAACTAGGTAAGTTAGAGGAGTATTTCACACTAGAAGACCCTAGTTCGTATTATGCTGATAAGGCTATAGAGGATAGGCTAGCAAGTCCTAAAATTCAGTTATTTGATCACTACAGATATAGTAGTATTATCGTTAAATTTTTAATTGAGAATTTTGACTATATTATCAACGTCTTAAATAACGATTTGAACAGAATCTCAATGTTCAGAAGAAAAGACGAAAGTGACCAGAATTTATGGGGGTTTATAGCAAAGCATTCAGATAAAGACTCACCTAGCACACCTCATATTATTGACTATATAAATAAGGCAGAAGATATCAATAATATCAATCTGATTGATTTTTCAATTAGAACGTCATCCAACTCTAGTGAGTTAAAACAAATACTTATCAAAAATACTGATAATAAAGATGAAGTAACTGCTCTCAAATGCGGAAAACTGCTTGGAGAATTATTTAGCGATGATGAAGAGGTGCATAACTTAGTAAGTGAGGTAGAAAGCGTTCGTAAGAACCCGGGTAGGGTAATGGCATTATGTCATGGCTGGCCTAGCCATCAATTACTAAAAGATCTTGTCAATGATTTATATGAAAATCAGACACGAGTAACCGCTGATTTGGCATATACCATTAGATTCATGTTTGGAGATACTAATAATATCCTAAGATTTTTAGAGGGCTTATTTGATAATTATAACGAAGCTCTTTATAGCCATAAGTTCTTTTATCCACTTCTTTTACAAAGAGCTAGAGATGATAAGGAATTGAGATCGACAATCAAAAACCTATTGTTATCCACCAACTCCATATCTGAAAAGGTCTCGTTATATGCGCTGCTTGAAAAAGTGGATGGTATTGATCAAGATATTATCACGTGGAAACAACAAGAGTTGCTTTCTCAGGAAGTGTATCGCTTTGGGTATAACATTACTAGTAATAAACTCACATCACTGATCGAAGCGCTGGATGAGACGAGTAATGATTTGACAGTATATAATTAAATATCAAAGGTAATTCTTATGAAGCATGATACTGAAAAATATAGAAACGTTTTTGAAAAGATGTCTTCTGAGAAAATAGAAGAGATAAATCGTTTGAATGATGAAGAACATCAAAGGCAAGCGCAGGCATTTAAGGTTGGTTATAAAAAGGATATTTGCTATCTATGTAATAAGCCCTTCAAAACTATCAGCAAAGATGATCCATGTCTACATTGGTTACTACGACAATGCAAGTTTAAGAAAAAAGACTTCCCAAAAATCTACGAAAAATACGGCTATGGGAGTATCGCTGCATTTATTAGATGGTGCGCAAATCAAGAGCGTTTAGTTTCGAATATTAATGATCTTGAAGAAGAGAGGTCAGATAGGAAGATTCTGTCATATACAGTTAAGTGGAAAAACATTGAATGGACGTTTGACTGTTCTAAGAATGATTTTGAAGGACACATAGGAACCTCAATTGACTATCCTCATTATCATTTTCAAATGAGAATTGATGGTAGGCAATTCATTAACTTCAACGACTTTCATGTCCCATTCACTGATCAAGATCTATTCGTATTGAAAAATATTATGGAGCAAAGCGACTGGTTTAAACATGATTTTGGGGCCATTGGCTCAGGCATGCAAGATGCTGTAAGTGTCGATTTTGACGATATACTTGAGCATACGTGTCGTTCAGATAATGAAGAGGAAGCTACTTATCATTTTTCGACGATGATAGATGCAAGAGATAACCCAATTTCTGGTGAAGAGATATATCAAATACAGCTGGAAGCTGAGCGAACAGGTAAATCTTTTGCTTTTGTAGCACAAAAAAAATTAAAGGATCGTGTAAAACTAAATACTATTATTAGTCCTGCCGACTCAATTCCCAACATTGCCTCTAGAACAGAGCATAAGCGAAGATGAAAAAATCTAGAAAGCCCATGTGTTCGGAGTTATTTGAGGGATGTTTACATAGACTCATGACGAAAAACTAGTCACCGTAAAATATCGGTGTGTTAATTTAGAAGTACGGCTAAGTAACTTTAGTTTACTAAGGATTTAAATAGAAATTAAGCAACAAGCATTAAGCAAATTAGCGAACTCTATGCGACTCTATGGAGAGGCTCATATGAGGTTCCACAAATTAAAATTAGTTGATGGTGAGGAAGCTATCAACAATTTGGATCGTGCTTTCGAGGCAAAGCTAGAAGCATTCCATAGTTTATACGATGTTACAAAAGACGATTTTGATTATTTTTCTCATGGAGATACGGCACTATTAATCCTGCTAAGAAATGCGGTTCATCATCGAAACCATTTATTATTTAAAAGTTGGAATCAAGACATCGGACTAAATAATGGGCATAAAAAATATCTTGGTGCTGAGTTTATACTTGCGAGCTATGAGGTAGTTGATGCATCTCATGTAATGAAGCACTTCTATAAGCTAGAAGATTTTTATTCTAGAATCGATCCTAAGCTAGATTCACCTTACCTTGTAGACAGAATGAAGGACAAGGATAAGCTTAAACTACTTAATCAAATAAAAAATGAGCTTGGTTTCGATCTAATTACTGCTTATGCAAAGGAAGGAAGGTATCCAACCAAACAGATTTACGTGAACTTGATTCCTATCTATATTTCGGCAGTATGTAAAGTGTTCAAAGCACTAAGCGACCAAGGTATTGAATTTATAGGTTTTGATGCAAATGCCTACAAAGAACCTTTCACAAACGAGCTTGAGGTGGATTTTTCTTCTATTAATTACACTCCTATTCGTATTTTTTAAAGAACTAATAGTGTGCTTTGACTATGAAACATGATTCATCTATTGTTATTTGTTCGAACGTATTTAATAACTGCAATTAAACGGTAGAATGCCAAACGTACAGAAATAGAGCTAGTACATTTTGCAAAGAAGCACCAGTCTAATAACAGTTACTTATTGATGTTATGTTCCCGCCAAAGTGCATTCTCACAAACCGTTCAAGACCAACTTATTTTCGAACGCATATGAAGTATATCTGCTGGCACCTCAATTGGACAAGCAGTTCCGCAGTATTCACAGAGAACATCATCCAAACAAGCATAACATTCGGCTATAGTCTCAAATAGACTATAAGAACTAAGCTTGTATTGTTTACAAAGTGATTTTATATGTCTAATAAACCCACTTTTATTATCATACGCCCAATAGTCTTCGCAGATTTTTCTATCTCTTTCATTCTGCGTCATACCTAACTCAAGCCTTATACCCATTATAATTCTCCTGATTAATAGCTATATGGCTGCGGTAAGAGTGTATAAAGCTCGCTTTGAAGCTGATAATGTATCTCATCTATAATATAGTCATCCTGAGCGTTTAGTCGTCTTTGCACCCATACTCTCAATGCCATGTAGTTATCAAAGAAGGTCTCTACTTTCAAAAACTGGGCTAGATTATTTCCCTGTTGGAGGCAATGTTCACGAATTAGCATATTGGCTATTATATTAGCGTCTACACTGATAGCACCTTTAGGCTTAAATTTGCTATATAGTCGGTCATAATCGATAAACTTCATGGTTAATCTCCTTAGTATTATTAATATTTTTTTGGCTTACTCTTTACTCTCTACATTACTAAAGGCAACTCTTGAGTGGATAGAGACGTCTGTGACATAATAGCTTTCTAGTTAATATTAAATGGTTTTCTATAACTACTTTGTAGTTGCCAACGAGTACTATATTAGCATAAAAGTAGTCGCTGGCAACAATTTAGTTATTGCCAATAAGGAGTTTATTGTGATTTTGTGTAACTTACCTGTTCTTTTAGCAGAAAGAAGACTACGAGTAGCAGATTTAGTTAGAACAACAGACATTAGTAAATCTACATTACATAGAATCTATAATGATCAAACCACTCGGATAGAGTTCGATACCTTAAGTAAACTATGTGAAGTATTAGATGTGACGCCAGGTGATATTTTGAAGTATGTACCAGAAGGGCATAATGAGGACTTATAATTAATATTATCTCAGGTGTCCTAAGCGAGGGTTTTGCTATATTGAATATATTGGAGTTTAACTGTAGAGCTAAAAATTCGATTCATACCCATTTAAATCAGTTAAGCTTCATGAGGAAACGATTAATCAAAATGCTAACTTAGTAAGATTATTAATCTGATAGTCTGATAGACAGCTTTGCTTAACCTGTATATTTTGAGTTTTTACATAAAAAATAATATATAGAAGAATGCAACTTTAAAAATATTGCTTAAGTATGAGTGTAGCAAATCCTAATTTATTTAAATTTATCACCTATAACTGTCTCAAGATACATTCACTTTGATAAAGTAGGTATGAATGGCAACTAGAGCATGATTTACTGTTAGGAGGTCTCTTAGGTGATTTTCTTCAATACTTCATAATAGTTCTCAGGCAAACTCGATTTTTTGACTGAGTAATTGCCATGAGCCTATCCTTAATCTTACCAATGTCTGCCTTTGCTTTAGTAGCTTCTATTTCTCCTGGCCCTGTAAACATCGTTGGTTTGAGTAGTGGTGCACGCTATCCTTTATCCAAAGGCTTGGTTTTCATTACTGGTGCTACACTCGGTTTTGTTATCTTGTTTTTAGCTATAGGTTACGGCCTTAGTGCTTTGTTAGTCACTTTTCCAAATTTCGAGAAATGGCTGACATGGGCAGGTATTACCTTTCTGTTGTATCTGAGTTACCGCTTGGCGCGTGATGATGGCAAGATAAACGCAGAAGCCATAACAAAAGTACCTGGGTTTTTTACCGGATTTTTAATGCAATGGCTCAATCCAAAAGCATGGATTGCTTCTGCCGCTAGTATCGGTGCTTATACTAATAATGGAGAGCTTGCTCAGGTTTTGTTGTTTGCTGGGCTATATCTACCTATATGCTGGCTGTCTTTAAGTTGTTGGGTTTATGCTGGTGCTTTTATGCGCCAAAAGGTTCAGCAGCCTAAAACATTGAGGACTATCAATCGAGTGTTAGCCGTGTTGCTTGCAGGCAGTTGTGTATTGTTAGTGCTTGGTTGAGGATTTGCGATATTGGTTGGGTGTGGCTGCTACTAAACGTTTAAAAGTACGCTGAAAGTGCGCTTGATCAGCAAACCCGGCATTTAAAGCAGTATCGATAATAGATATCCCTTTTTTCAGTTGTTGCTGACCGTATTGAATGCGTTTATTGACAATATAAGCATGGGGCGTCATGCCAAAGTGCTGCCTAAAGCTTCGAATAAGATAACTGGGACTATAGCCACTCAATGTACATAATTCATCAAGCGATAATTCCTCAGTGCAGTGCTCATTTAAGTAAATGGCTAATTTATTCAATGCTGCGGGCGTCTGTCTATCAAGTACTAATTTTTGATTATCAAGTGTATGCATAAGAGTAGATAAGCATTCAATCACTTGCGTTTGCTTATCAAGTAGCTCTCGGGTATCGTCCAAAAGGATCGCTGCCATTGTACAGTAGCCTTGATACAGGTGCTTATCGGTAATAACCGCATTGGCGATATCTTGCCAGCGCGGTCGTTGTAATAAACCTTCATCATAGCGCAGCTGCGTTAGCCACGGGGTATCGACATAAAGCATGAGATAAGCCCAAGGCTGGTTTTCGATAGGGTTACAGGCATGCGGCCAGTCTGGATTCATCAGTACCAAATGGCCTTGTCTGACATGGTAGCTATCATCACGATAAATAAAGGTGCTTATGCCTTGCGTTATTGCGCCTAAAGACCAGTGGGTGTGGCTATGAAGATCATAACAAACCTTGCGACCATCCGTGACTTTACGCAGCTCTATATGTGGCATTCTGGAATCGCGCCAAAAGATAGGCGTGTGAGCGGCAGTCATAAGTTGTCCTTATAAAATAAGTATTTAAATCCGAGATGAGTTTTCATAAGTAATTATTGACTTGGTTTAAATACACGCCCAACCACTTCAGAAACTCATGACTCGTCGTCGCCACATTTAATCTTAAATAAGTTGAAGGCTGAGCACTTGGATCAAACAACTGACCAGGGGCAATAAGCCAGCCGTCTTTATAAGCCTCTAAGGCCAGCTTTCCAGAATCCACGCCAGTATCTATCCACACAAAAATACCTTGATTGGTATGTTCAGGGTAAGTTATATCTATTTTAGATAGTGCATCTCGCATATCTTGATGGGCGATATAGAGTTTTTGATGTACTTTCTTAAGCTGACGACGGTATTCTCCTTGCGTCCATAGTCGATGAACCACGCGCTCGCCAAACTCAGGTGAGGTCATATTGCTAAGCGTTTTAAGCTTAAGTATCTGATTGATAAATTTATCAGGACTGACCAACATGCCCACACGCCAGCCTGATGCCATCGACTTTGAAAAGCCAGTGGCATAAAACGCTCGCTCAAACTGGTCTATATTGGCATACCTAAGCGGCTTATCATTAGCTAAAAATGCAGCGTATAAATCATCCTCAAAAATATAAGCATCGTATTCATGCATTAAGTTTAAAACTTGATGAGCGCGGGCAGGGTGTAAATTATAGGACGTTGGATTATGAAGTACGCTGTTAGTAATGTATAACTTGGGACGATACTCTTCTAAAATCTGTCTCATTTGTTCAATGTTTGGGCCTTGGTGGTCACGTTCAACTGATACCACCTGATAGCCTTGTTGCTGTAGGGTACTTGATGTCCAATACCAACCAGGACTATCCACTATGACCGTGTCACCAACATTTAATAATAGTTGAGTGACCGTCAAAATAGCCTGCGAAACTCCTGTTGTAGTAATAATATTATCGGCACTAGTATGAATGCCTAGCAAGTCTAAGTACTGTACTAATTGCTCACGTAAAGGTAAATAACCTTGAGTTTCACCGTAGTTATATATAAAGCTATCGATATCTTGATTAACCTGTCTAACCGCCCATTGCATCCTATCATTCTTAATCCACTCAACAGGCAGCTCACCTGATCCTGGTGCTCGGTGATTAGGAATATCGTTCAACATCTGCTGTACTAGCCAGCTGGTATCAACCATAGCTTCCTTTTCCACAAGCTCTGGATTTCTATCATAATTCACTTGAGGTAAAACATAATAGCCGGAATTTGGCTTAGCCATTAACACATTCGTAGCGACTAGTTGCTCATAAGCTTGGGTCACGGTAAAGCTCGAAACATCCAAAATCATGGCTAGTTTACGTACGGAAGGCACTCTCTGGTAGGGTTTGTAGACTTGACTATCCATTCGCTGCTGTATCCACTCGACCACAGCGGCTGTTTTACTGATATTAGGATTAAGAGTGAGAGTGTCGTTCATAAAGTAGTTGGCTTATTATTAGAATTCAGAAAGTGTGCCCATAACTGTCAAGGGCTATCTAACTATACACTTTGTTGGTAATTTTAAAAAATGCATCGGTATTCTTAGGTGGTGAAGTCGTACTATTACTCCATATATACAATACAACGATTTGGAGCCATGATGTTTACCCCTAAAGCTTTTAAAGAAGACAGTTTTGAGACCATACAAGCGTTTATTAAAGAAAAACCGTTAGTGACTGTCATTGCACAAACGGGAAACGGACTGGAAGCTTGTCATATTCCCATGTACTGGCAAGATGATGGCAGTGAGTTTGGTTGTCTATATGGTCATATTGCTAAGGTAAATGCGCTAAACAACAGCACCAATCTTACTGCGCCGTGGCTGGTTATCTTTCAAGATGCTGGGCACTACATTAGCCCTAATTGGTATCCTAGCAAAGCAGTGACCCATAAAGAAGTACCGACATGGAATTATCGTAGCGTACATATCACGGGCAATGTCAGCCTATTAACTGCGCCTGAAGCACTTGTTGACATTTTATCAAAGCAGACGGTCGATTTTGAAGCTAGCCAACCACATCCTTGGTCACTTGATGATGCGCCTGTAGAGTACATTCAGGCGATGTGTCGCGCCATCGTTGGTATTCGTGTCGATATAACCGATCTTCAAGCGCAGTTTAAGCTGAGTCAAAATAAAACGGTTGAGAATAGAGTAGGGGTTGTCGCAGGATTGAAAGGGCTTGGAACGTTTGAAGCTGACAAGATGGCGATGTTAGTTGAAAAGGTAAATGAAGATTAAGCTTGATTATAAGGGTATAAATGAACAATATTTAATTTAATAATATTAACCCAAGGACACCCCATGACAACTATGCGAACCGTTGGTATATTACTTTTTAACAAGAGTTTAGCAGAAATCCCCTACTTCAATAGGTAGTGGGTAGTTCATCGAAGTAGAAGTATTAGACTTTGCAGGGCCTTTTGAGGTTTTTTCGTTGGTTGAGGCTGCTAATACCAGTGATAAGTACTTCAAGGTCATTATCATTGCTGAACATCAAGCATCGATATCTACTAGAAATGGGCTAAAGGTAATCCCTGATTATAGCTTCGACAATCAACCCGCTATAGACATTTTAGTTATTCCTGGCGGTTATGGTGCTGAGAAGGTTGAGATAAATAATCCAGTAGTTATAGATTGGATTATCTCTCAAGCAAAGCTTACCAAGTTAACGCTTTCAGTTTGTACGGGCGCTTTGCTATTAGCTAAAGCTGGATTGCTGGCTGGCAAGTCTGCAACCACCCATCGGATGGATTTGGACAATTTAGCATCCTATCCCAATATTGAAGTTATCGCTAACACTCGTTTTGTCGATGCTAGCGATAAGACGACTAATATTGTCACCTCAGCAGGAATAAGTGCAGTTGTTTACGCTAGCTTGTACTGTGTGGAGAAGTTAATAGATAGTCAAACTATGCAAACAACTGCAAGACGTATGGAGTTTGATATAGGTTAAAAAGCTAAAAGTGAGATAAAGTCTCTCTATTTGATATCACTTAATACTACTAATGAAAATGGAAAATAATATGCTTGAGCTGCGACCTAATTGTGAGCGCTGTGATAAAGACCTACCGCCTAATGCTACTGATGCGATGATTTGTAGTTTCGAATGTACGTTTTGCGCCTCTTGTGCGACTAGTACTTTAAACCAGCATTGCCCTAATTGTGGTGGTAATTTAACCCACCGTCCTGTACGTCCTGCATCATTGTTAGAGCAGTATCAGTATCCGGCATCGTTAAAACGTATTGTAAAAAAAGATAGTTAAAGTATAGCGTTTAGATGTCTACTTATTGCTATTAACTAACGTAGGTTTTTTGGATAAATTAGTAATTGTTATAACACCTAAAATAACCAAACCTGCTCCTACCCAAAACCTCATAGTCGCCGCTTCATGCAATATTAACCACACAAAAAACATAGCAAATAGAGGTTCTGATAACTCAAGAACTTGTACCTTAGACGCAGGCAAATACTTTAAAGCGCTGGTCGTGCAATAGAATCCCAAGATCGTTGGGAAAGTAGCCAAGCCAAGTAAGCCTAAAACGGATGGATAACCTATGTTGATAGGCTCAAAGGTCACAATAAAAGGGATGAATAAGAACACAGAGCCAAATAGTAATAAGTATTTGGTTAAATAAATTCCACCTTGTAAACCAAAACGTTGCATCAATACTGAAAACAGTCCGTAACCGCTACCCGCCAGCGATGCAAAGAAGATTAAGTTCAAATTGACACTGCTAGTCCAAGAAATAACAAATATCCCAGTAACGGCCAATAATATTCCGAGAATAGTACTTAGTAATAATTTTTCTTTAAGTAGTAGTGCACTAAATAGGGTTGCTGATATAGTTGCCGCTGCCATCAATACCACTACGACATTAGCAGGGTTGCCATACTCATAAGCCTTAGTCTCAAATACAAACAAAGTAAAAATGCCGAGAAAGGCGCAAATAGCAACTGTCCACATAACTCGCTTATTACTAGAACCGACAAATTCAGTAGTGATAAGATGCTGATACTGCATGCGCTTTGGCGTTTTGCTTAACAGCGCTAATAGCAAGACAAAAGCAATAATAGTTTTTAAAAATGCAATATCATTACTTTTGAGTCCGGTATTCATTAGTAGCACACTAAATATACCTATCGTGGCGTTAAGTGCGGCTGCTGCTAGGGCAAATGAAACACCCAGTGAATTACTTAAGTTATTGTGTGGTTTCATAACTTTCATTGGACAACCTTATGATCGAGTATCTTTTTTCTATCCGCGAAGTTAAAGATTAAAAGTATAAGTCCTAGTAACATGACAACTAAACCTACTAATTCATTTGCTGCTATTTGAAAGCAGACTTTCTACCTAGCCCTATCTTCACATTCGCTAATACCAGTCCTGATAGGATAAACAGCATAGCCAGCATCTTCCACCACGTCACGATTTCCCCCATAAGCAGCACTGAGGTCGCCATACCGAATACGGGCACCAACAAGGAAAATGGTACAACTTTAGATGCTGTATTTTGAGCCAATGAATACGTTCAAAGCCCAAACTCTATTAAGGTTGCGAACCGCTCCTAAAATACCGAAGGCAGTTTGTTTAAGTTAGACTATTACATATAACGGATTAAGATTATCTAATCGTAATGGCAGCTTATGTAGGGCAACGAAAGACTAAAAGCAGTGCAGAAGTAAGCGAAATTGGAGATATCAGGATAATTGTATTCATCTTTAGCTTATTAGGTTAGTGAGTACGATACCAGTTCTCTTGATTAATGAAATACTCCAGTTCCTTATAGTCTTTGCAGGCGGGAATATTGGGTCGCAACGCTGAAATGTGTTCTGGTGCATGAATAAAGGCACTGCAATTTGCAGCATCTAGCATACCGATATCATTAAAACTATCACCTGCTGCAAAAATCTCAAAACCCAGATCTTGGAAAGCTTGTACACATTTCGGTTTTTGGTCAATTAGTCTGGGCTTCCAACCTTGTACTGTTCCATCCTCTGCACGAATTAGATTATGACAATATATTGCAGGCATAGTTAGTTTTAAACCTAGTGGCTGAAGAAACTCATAATAAGAATCAGAGACTAGCGAGACCTGATAGCGTTGTCGTAATCGTAACAAGAATTCTGCTGCACCAGGTAGGGGATCAACACGGGTGGCACAAGCAATCAGATCGTCAAATTTTATGCTTTCAATATTTAAAGCAGTAATTCGGCCAGCCATAAGTTTGTTATAATCTGGCTCATCACGAGTAGTAAGCTCTAAAGAAGCAATTCCAGTTTCCGCCGCAATCGCTTGCCATACTTCAGGGAATAAAACACCTTCAACGTCAAGACATACCATTTTCATATAAGTTTCCTTACTTAGTAAACTGAATAGATAGATTTTATTTGAGTGCACCCTAAAACTATTCAGCTGATTTTATGAGTGAGCCAGTTTTTTAGTGCGGCTTAGCTTCACGTTTGCCAATACCAAACCTGATAAAATGAACACCATCGCTAGCATCTTCCACCACGTTACGCTTTCCCCCAGCAGCAGCACCGAGGTGATCATTCCAAATATCGGCACGAGTAAAGCAAATGGCACAACCTTAGACGCTGTATTTTGAGCCAATAAATGCGCCCAAAGTCCAAATCCTATCAAGGTTGAGATATAGACAATAAAGCCAAGTGATAACCAAGATTTAAGCGAGGCTTGCGTAAACGTTGTCAACTGCCAAGCCTCAGTTTCAAAGATAAAAGAAGATAGCGTTAAAATTGCGCAGGCAATCAGTCCGCCCCAAACCACCAAGGCTAGAGCAGATAATGCCGATGCTTTATTTTTATTACCGGCAGATGAGACCGTCGATGTCGATACGCTAGGATTTTTTAGCGACGCCTGTTTATTAGGGGGCGCTGATGCCTGCTTTGAAGCAATATTGCCAAAGCTCCAGCCGATTGCCGCAATTAAGATACAAACAAATCCAATCAAAGGCATATCACCGCCAAGGTTTAGCGCAATAATGCCCAGTCCCAGCACACCGACTATCATACCGATGATCTGCATACGACTCACTGCCTCACCTAATAAGACATACGCCAGTAATACCGTGATAAAAATCTGAATTTGTAGCAATAATGCTGTCAGCCCAGCCGATGCGCCTAAGTGCATGGCAGTGAATACAAACGCATACTGCATGACAAACGTACCAATGGCATATATAAATAGCGTACGGTTAAACTTGGGAGGTTTAAGAAATAAAACCAGTGGCACAGCGGTAAAGAAAAATCGCATGGCGGTAAGCATTAACGGTGGAAAACTTTCGAGTCCCCACGCAATAAAGGTAAAGTTTACGCCCCAAATAAAGGCAACCAATACGGCTAAGGCGATGTGAATTGGGGTCATAGGGCTGTCCTAGATTATGATTATTGGTTTTCAGTTGTTGTTAAGGCTTGAATTTTGGGCTTGAGTAGCTTTTACCTATAACCAAAGCGTTAGAGCACAATACAGCGTCATAAGTACAATCAAAGCATGAATAACGCGCATGACTCGCGGTAAATGAACCAGCGTGCGCAGCCAATGACCGCCTGCCGCCCAGCAACTGATGGATAGCAGATTGATGATCGCGCACATAGCAAGCAATGCATAGTTGTCTAGCCAAGGCTTGCCGGTATGAAACATCGCTAGACTGGGTGCAACTACCGTCATTGTCCATGCTTTTGGGTTAAGCCATTGAAACAATAACGCTTGTCCAAAGCTTAGAGGCAATTCACCAAAACGTTTTCTTACCTCGATAACGACTTCATTTGCTTGCTTATGTTGTTGCTCATGCTTTAGGGCGTCATTAACGACAGTAATGAAGTCGGTTTTAGCCATCTGATAAGTGAGCCATAATAGATACAGTGTGCCCAATATCTTTATGATGAGCATGACAGCGGGGAAGCTGATAATTAAGGCTGCCATGCCCCAATAGCTCAGCCAAAGCATAATCGTGACGCCAACAGTAATACCAAGCATGTGCCAACGACACGCCCAAAAACCACACTTAACACTGCCGTGTAACAGCATTAAATTATTGGGTCCTGGCGTAATAGAATTGACCAGCATGAAAATTGCCAGTGCCGTTATACTGCCTTCGAAGCTCGCGGTTATGCTCATTTAGTCTGTTGTCTCAATGGTGCTAAAGGTTACTGATAAGACTAACTATAAATTATATGACCACAACAGACCCGATACAGTTTCAATGATGGTGAACAAAGTGTATAGTCGCTTTCAACGTAACAATTTATCGTTCTATCAAAAGTCTATAAAAGCAGGCATATCTTATTATGGTCGAAACCTATACCTTGAACCCCAATCTCACTAAAACTGCCGCTGTCGCTGAATGGCTACAGCAGCGTATCGACTGGCAGATTTACCTACCTAATCAGCGCGTGCCCTCGGTGCGAAAGTTAGCAAAACTGTTAGATATATCAAGCTTTACCGTAGTGCAAGCCTACGAGCAACTGGTGGCCACCAATGTATTAACGGCCAAAGCTAGCTCTGGCTACTACGTCAATCAAAAACAAAGCTTGAACCATCAAAACATCAATGAAAAGCCAGTGACTAAATCTCCAGTCATAGATACACGTTGGTTATTACAAGTCTTTAATAATACCCCGCATCACCGCTCACCAGGATCAGGAACATTGCCAAATAGCTGGGTACGCAATGACAAAATGGAATGGGCGATACGGCAGGTTACTCAGCAAGCTGATGACTTTATTTATAACTATGGAAGTATCCAAGGTTATTTGCCATTACGTCAGCAATTCGTGCAGCATTTAAATACACTAGGCATGCAAACTCATGCTGAGAATGTCATCACTACAGCAGGTGTGTCGCAAGCTGTGACCATGATCGGGCGGTTGCTGACCCAAGCGGGTGATACCGTATTGGTCGATGCACCTGGCTGGTACTGGCTAACCAGCTGCTTACAACAACAAGGCTTGAATGTAATCGCTGTTGAGCGCGACCATCAAGGTCCTAACATTGAGCAAATGGAAAAGATGTTTGATACGTATCGCCCTAAGTTATACCTAACTAATAGCGTGCTACATAATCCAACCTCTTATAACTTGCATCCTGCTCGCGCGCATCAAGTACTCAATTTGATTCATAAATATGACGCTTACATTTTCGAAGATGATTTATATGCTCCCTTTGTACCAAATGGTCAGGCACTACGATATGCCAGTCTCGATCAGTTCGAACGGGTGTTTTATGCAGCAGGATTTTCAAAGTCAATGGCATCAGGATGGCGCGTAGGAATGCTCGTATGTCCTGAAAAATTTATTGATGACGTCATACGAATAAAAATATTAAGTAATTCAAATACGCCAGAATTTGGTGAACGCGTTGTTTACCGTTTGTGGACTCATGGTGAATATCGTCGGCAAATTAAAAAGGTTCAGCATCAGTTGTATGCTGCTCATGAAAGACTGCGTGAGGCATTACCTAAGATCAGTCTTGTTTATCCAGAGCATACGCAGACAGGCATGTTTGTCTGGGTGGATACAAAGCAAGATACCGGAGAATTGGCATTACAAGCTTATAAAGAAGATTGGCTGGTTGCGCCAGGGCATCTGTTTAATCCAGATGCTATTGCCTCGACGCATCTGCGATTGAATGTATCAACGACTAGCGATGAGTTCTTGGAGTGGTTGGGAAGGTATTTAGGCAGCAAAATATAAGCGTATTTATATTAACGAGTGTGGATTATTACCACCAATAAATCGGATACTGTTTATCATTACCTAAATTATTATAAATCAGCGCTACCATTACTAAAACAATGGACCCTATCAGAGTAGGCGTTATTAAAAAACTCCAATTTACCGCGCCCAACATAACTATCAAAGGGTTCGAGCCAGCAGGAGGGTGCGGCATTCTAAACAGAAGCATTAGCGCAATGGCAGTGCCTACAGCCGTTGCCATACTCCACCAGTGAATACCAAAAAGTGTCATAAATACCAATCCTGTAAGAGTTGCTATAAAATGTCCGCCTATAACGTTTCTTGGCTGCGCAAAGGGGCTGGCAGGGTACGCAAATATCAATAAACAACTTGCACCAAATGACCCTAAAATCATAATAATTTCTATTGAGCTTCCTAGCATGGCGAGCGTTGCTGTTGCGATAGTACCACCCAGCCAAGCCACGGCTATTATTGATAATGGTAACCTTTCCGGGCATTGATTGATTTGGCCGTTTAATTTGTACCAATTAAAAAATGAATGCATGCTGACTCCTATCATAAATAAACAATTTAAAAGTATTGCTGTTGATATACTGATCAGTATATTACATGAGTATACCGAACGGTATATATAAATAATAGTTTTTATTGAATAAAACGATAAGAACAAAAAGAACAGGAGACTCAGCCAATGGAATTACGCGATACCATTCTACAGAAAAGTTATGAGCTCTTTTATAAGCAAGGCTTTCACGATAGTGGAGTAGAGCTATTAGCAAAGCAAGCAGGGACTACGAAGCGAACTTTATATGCTCATTTTGGTAATAAGGAGGGCTTAATCGAAGAAGTGCTTAAATATCGTCATCAGATGTTTATGACGCAATTAATAGATTACTTGGATGGTTTTGAGATTAAGGAAGCAGCAGATGTTGCTAGGTATTACTTAGCCTTCCTAAAAGACTGGACATCATCAGAAGGTTTTTACGGTTGTATGTTTATTAATGCTTGCGCAGAGTATTCAGATGCCCAATCTTCCCCGCATCAAATAGCCAAAAAGCATAAAACTGAGGTTAGGAAGTGGCTATTTGATAAGTTTGAAGAGGTAGGTGCCAAGAATGCTAGGCAGAAATCTGACACTCTGTTCGTATTTGGGGAAGGTATTATTGTTGCCGCACAAACGGGCCAGGAGTCATTGGAGTTAGATACTGAATTTTTTAAGATTGTTTGTTAAAGAGCATGAAATAAAGCTTCAGTAGTAATGACCGTAGCAAACTCCTCATTTAAGCTTGCCAGCGTAGTCTGATGCATAAGCTCTGCTTCATACTTTTCACCGTTGATACCTACTCTATCAAATGTGGCAGTAGCATCAGCTATCAAATAAGTCTCATAGCCATAGTTACCTGACATACGGGTAGTAGTAGAAATACAGTGGTTGGTCGTCAATCCAATAATGACTACCGTTGATATATCTTGATTATCTAATTGTTGTTTTAAGTCGGTACCAATGAAGGCGCTATTCACCTGTTTGGTAATCACGGTCTCATCTTTATTGGGCAAGGCATATTCGCTGAACTCAAATCCTGAATGGGTAGGATATAATCGAGAATTAGGATTAAGTGAGCTATGACGTACATGAAAAACAGGTAATTTATGCTCTCGCCATTTCTGTAGTATCTCTCCGCAAATCTGTTCAGCATTTTTATTATTACGATTACCACCCCAATAGGCTTCATCTTCGAAGCCTTTTTGAACATCAATAACCAGCAAAGCTGGTTTCTTATCTCGTAAGCTCATTATTTTACCCTTATGATAGTTCGTGCTTATAGGTTAAATGGAGTAACCATAATCTTTGCATTTCTTCTAGGTCATACACAGCCTTTAATCGCTGTATAATATCAAAATTTTCGTCTTCATTAATTTAAATAAACCGTATTAAATAACCAATAAAAGGTGTTTTATGACTCTACGTATTCATGCATTATTTCATGTCGGTTTTGAAGATCTTAGTTTTATTGGACAATGGGCAAATAACCATGGTCATACTATAACCTATACTCGATTTTATAATGAGGACTCATTACCAGAGCAAGACACTTTTGATTGGCTCATAATCATGGGTGGACCTATGAGTATTCACGATGCACAAGAGTTCCCTTGGTTAGCCGATGAAAAGCGTTTTATCAAACAAAGTATTGATAATGGCAAGAACATCATTGGTATCTGTTTAGGGGCGCAGCTGATTGCTCATTGTTTAGGTGCTATTGTTAAGCCTTCCGGCGTCAAAGAAATAGGCTGGTTACCTATTGAATTGACAGAAGAAGGAAAGAGTCATCCTTTACTACAAAAGCTACCCAAGCAAGCATTCACTGTATTCCATTGGCATGGTGATGGTTTTGACTGTCCGAAGGGAGCAACTGCTATTGCAACATCAGGTGCGTGGGCTAATCAAGGGTTTATTTATCAAACACCGCTGCATAAAGAGCTTGGATCTTTTGTAATCGGCTGGCAGTGTCACTTTGAGGTGACCCAAGGAAGTATGATCAAAATGGTAGAGCATGGGCGTGATGAAATCCAAAACGAACTTAATAATTATCCTAAATCTGTCCAATCACCTGCTGAGATAATAGAATGTGGCAACCAATATATTGTAGACAATAACGCATGGTTAGCAACAATACTGGATAATCTATCAAATAACTAAAAACTTCCAAATTGAGGTAAATATGGAAAATAATGGACCCATTAAAATTATTGATTTATGAGGTATTGATTTCAACGTTTGGTTAAGATTATGGTAAAGCTATCTAAATTTTTATGAGACTACTTGACCAATAAGCACGATTGAACAGACATGGCAGAGTTTACTTGATGAAAATATAGCTATTTATGGGTTTGGGGCGTGGAGTGACATTAGATTAATAGGTATCACAAATGTAGTACTACACCCTAATACGTGGAACACTACTGAATGTTGTTATTTGGAGGACTTATATGTTGATGATGCCATTCGTGGTCAAAGCGTAGGTCGTAAACTTATTGAACACGTTTATAACGTTGCTAGTGATAAAGGGTGTAACCGTGTTTATTGGGTGACTCAGGAAGGTAATACGCCAGCTCGTGCGCTTTGTAAAGTTCTAGCAACTTAGGCTGATATGGTACAGCACTGTAAGAATTTATAGATGATTAGATAGTTATTTAAAGTTCACTCAGGAGTGATCAAGTGTCAGGTACCCAGAATTTAAATGAACTGCTCGCTACGATGCAGCCAGAACTAGTAGATAAAGCATTCGTATTTTGCACCGTGACAGGGCATTTTAAGGAATACATAGCTTTGGAGCCAATAGCCACATTCATTGAGTCAGAAGGTCTAACTTTGGTTTTAACAAAGGATAAAGCTGATGAGGCTGGTTTAAATTATGAAGGTGTTTTTCGGCAAATTACTTTAACGGTTCATTCAAGCCTACAAGCTGTAGGCTTGACAGCAGCAGTGTCGACAAAACTTGCTTCAAAAGGCATCAGTGCTAATGTCATTGCCGCCTATTATCATGATCATATATTTGTATCATTAGAGCAAGCAGAACAAGCTTTACTTGCTTTAAAAGAGTTGAGTAATGAATCAATATTTTAAAAAGTGTAAAGCAGACTAAGAGAGTATCAATGCTTAAAGTAATAGTACAGGAAGAGGTAACAGGATGCGGAATAGCGTCTGTAGCTAATATAGTTGGTAAAACCTATCAAGAGATGAAACGGATAGCTAATGATATGGGTATCTATGCTAATGACAAGTCACTGTGGTCGGATACTCAGTATGTTCGTAAGATGCTGGCTCATTCAGGGTTTAAGACCTTCGCAAATGAGGTTGCATTTAATTCTTGGTATGCACTACCTGATTTGGCATTACTATCCATCAAGTATCACGAAGAAGATGGGATTAATTTTTGGCACTGGGTAGTATTTAAGCGTATAGAGGGAAAGCCTTTCGTGCTTGATTCAGCTAGCTATTTACAATCAAATATCAGAGTGGATTTTGATGTCCTGCAACCCAAATGGTACATCGAGGTTAATAAGATATAGCATAGCATTATGACTACTGGCTATCTCTTACATACATGTTCAATCATCTAAATCTGGGATCAACATTAATAGGTCTGTCTCTCCTATATCTATATGCATTTGAGTAAGCAAAGCTGATACTTGTCCGCGATGATGGGTTTGATGATTAAAAAGGTGTTGCAGTAACATTAAAAAAGACTTATTAAAAGTGTCATTTTTAGTATTTTGATACCTTAAACATTTTGAGTAGTCGTCTTCATTCGACTCATTAATGAATTGAATTATCATTTGATCTAGATTTTGCCGATTATTACTAAAGCTTTCTTTGTCTTCATATAAAACTTGAGTGAGCATGGTAGGCAAGGGTAAGTTCCTTAAAGGTGTTAATGATTTAAAGCCTTTCGGATAACTTGGATGTTGGTTAAAGCGATTAAGCCAAATCAAGTCGCCCACCATAAGATGGTTTAGTGTTCCTAATATAGAACCAAAAAACGCTTTTTGATCTTGCCATAGAATATCATTAGAAATAGTTGAGATACTGTCGCAAAATTTCTGATTCATCAAAGCGTTGTATTCTGCCATGATTTCAAAACTGGACTTTATCATATTGCTTATGCCATCTTTATAGGTGCGCTCAGTATAACAACATTTTTGATGCCAACATTAAACTATGTAGGCTATAGAGCCAGACTAAAAATTAATAATTAATGCGACTATTTCCTGATTTCATCTAATGACTCTGCCAACACCTCAAATACTTTTGAGTTACTCATCTGCGCCACATTAAAACGCATAAAGTTCTCAGCATTTTTTGATTGACTAAAAGCATTGCCTGGGGCTAAGACCACACCTTGTGACAAACAACGATTGGCCAGTTCGGTTGCACTATTATTATCTGGCAAGCGGCACCAAAGAAACATCCCTGCTTGCGGTAGTAACCACGGCACAATTCCTAATTTTGCCAAGCGTGGCAGCGTTTGAGAACGTGCGCTTGCAAGTCGTGTATGAATCGTACTCATATGTTTGCGATAACCGCTATCCGTTAACGCTGATAACACAACTGCTGCTGCCAGCTGACCGCCGCCAAAACCAGTCGCTATTTTCAAATCAAGCAAACTCTCAATCCATTCATTCGGCGCGGCTATATAACCGCAGCGCAAAGATGCCGATAACGTTTTAGAAAAACTACCAATATAAAACACGCGTGATAAGCCGTCTAATGCCGCAAGCCGTGGCGCAGGTTTGACTTCAAAGTCAGCAAAAATATCATCTTCGATAATATATAAACCAGATGCCTGAGCCAATTGCAATATTTGGTACGCCGTAGCATGCGATAAGGTTGCACCGGTAGGGTTATGGATGGCGGCATTAGTAATATATAGGCGCGGTTTGTGTTCTTCCAAAATTTTCGCAAAGGCATCTATATCTGGACCACTCGGCGTATAAGGCACGCCAATGACTTTGACTCTATGAGCACGCAATAGCGCTCGAAAATTAAAATAACAAGGGTCATCCACTACTACCGTATCGCCTGCGGTCAATAAAAAGCGAAGGATTAAATCTATCGCTTGCGTGCCAGACTCTGTCAGCATTACTTGTGAAGGCTGCGCATCGATGCCCAGTCCTGCCATACGCCGTGTCAGTAATTGGCGTAACGCTAGCAATCCTAGCGGCGTTGCATACTCGCTGATAATGGTAGCGTCACCTCTTGCCGCATGTCGTAAACCGCGGCGCATACCCTCCACAAACAACCAATCTGGTGGCAACCAACCACAGCCGGGCTTTAGTACATTATCGGATGGCTCAAGCGATTGTCGCGACACCCAGAGTGGATCTATCGCACGATCAAGATTGTGCCCTGTTTCTGTTAATGAGAGCGGCGCTGTCGTCTCTGCGACATAGAACCCTGCGCCAGGACGCGAGTAAATAATACCTTCTATTTGCAAGCGCTCGTAGGCCTCCACTACCGTTGATGGTGAAAACCCGTAACTGTTTGCTGCTGCCCGTACGGAGGGCAGGCGTGTTCCGGGCATATAGACGATGGTTGCTATCTTTTCTTTAACGTCAGCCATGACGACTTCAATTCTTGTCAATTGATGCTTCATATTTTTCAAGTGAACCCATGAATATATAAATTCGATAGAAGAACTGTATGGGTTTTATATGCCAAACAGTTCTGTCTAATTGTACTGGATTGTATATAGATAACCTAATGCGCTTTTGTTTTAATCATTGAACCTAAAACGATGTGATGTTGGCTGTAAAGTACAGTTCTTTAAATATAGTTAACATCAATCAGATCACTGATATTTTTCAGAAAAGCGACTATATATGACCACTCAAAAATATAATAAATATTTGGCATTTGCATTATGCGTGATAACAACTAGCGTTAATATACAAGGACCACTTTATGCCATTTACGCTAAAAATGACGGCTACGGTGTTTTAGCAACCACAGTCGCATTCTCTTTTTATGTGTTAGGGGTGATACCGGTATTATTAGCTTTTGGTGGACTCTCCGATAGGATTGGACGAAAAAAGACGATTTTAATCTCTTTAGGGTTATCTATAGCGGCAACTGCTCTGATGATGTTCTACCCTTATACGCGAGCGTTAGCAGTAGCGCGACTGTTGCTTGGTGTGGGCACGGCCTTAATGGCAGCAACAGCGACCGCATATATGATTGAGTTGATTGGCTCGTCCGATACGGGGCGTGCTACCACTTGGGTAACTGCCAGTACAACCATAGGCTTTGGTCTTGGGCCTGCATTAACGACAGTTTCTTTGTTGTTTTATGAGACAGAGCAGCCTGCTAGCTTTTTCCTCATGTTAATAAGCGCATTTTTATCAATAGTTTTAGTATGGCGATTACCTGAGACTGCGCAAGGGCGCTCGAACAAACTTAGATCAATGTTCAAGCTGCCATATTTTAATCGTGAAGTAATATGGTATGGCGGCGGTATTTTGATTTGTTGGGCAACAATAGGATTAGTCTTATCAATCATCCCTTCAGTATTGGCCACGCATGGACTGGCTAAGTATGCTGGAATATCCTCTATGCTTGCCATCAGTTGCGGATTATTTTTTCAGCCTATCGCTCGAAAGCTTGATCCTGAAGTATCATGTAAGCTGGGTATTTTAATATTACTTCCCGCTTATGCTTTGCTTGCTTGGGGTGCGCTGCATGCCAATCTACCAGTAATTCTTTTAGCGGCTTTTTTAGCGAGCAGTAGTTGTTATGGCTTTGTTTATTTAGGCGGGTTGTCAGGGGTGACACGGTCTGCTGGCACTGAGCAAGCTCGTGCTAGTGCTGGCTATTTTTTAATGGCTTACATGGGGTTTAGTATTCCGGTAATCTTTACAGGTTTAATTGTCGATCAGTACGGCGCTGCTATTGCATTTTACGCTTTTGGATTGTTTCTCTTAATTGGAACATTAATATTGTTTGCAAGCGAGTCTGTTTTGAGAGTTGATCGAGCGAGATTCGAACCAAACAATTCGTAGGTATTAATTGAGATAACGTTGCTGGCAACTATACTGAGAATAGCGTTGTGCATAGTAGATGGTGAATTAACGGTGCAAATATTGAGTCTTTTTATAGTTTCTACATACAAGATTTAGTTTATAGTCAGATTCTTTATCAGACCTCTTTTGTAAGTCGTTACTAGCTTTTCGTAGTGGTTTAATTAGATTCAGCAAAATTTTATTTTTGAAGATATATTAAACTAATCCATAATTCCAGCGTAATTTTCAACGCTTAGCTCGCTGTAACATTATTTACCAAACACAGACCCTAACCATTCTGCAACAACCCTGACCCTCGCAGAGCGCCGTACATCAGGATGCATGACTACGTATAAAGGTTGCGATTGAACCAAAGGTATAGCTTGCTTGTCTATATGTGCATGACTAGCAGCAGTCGCTGCTATTTCATGCATAGTCATGACCGTCCTATCAACTGGATCGATCGGTAATAGGGCTGGATTTTTAGCCGCTAAAAAGTAAGGCAGGATAGCAATACCTAATTTCTGACACACGCTGCTATAGGTTATGTACAAGTCATTACTGCTAAAAATGACAGGATAGGAGTGTTGATGTATTAGATCTTGTAACCAGTTAGATAGGCGCGCGTTAGCCTGAAACTCAATCAATTGCCACTGTTCAATTGGTGTATGCTCAATATAATCTTGGTGGGCAAAGAAGCCATAATTTACATGAGATATTGTGCGGATAAGTAAGTCTTCCTGTGTAGGTCGACTTAGGCGTAGTGCAATATCAGCCTCCTTGCGGTACAAATCACTAAAATGAACATCACCGCGCACATGCAGCACGATATCGGGATAGCGTTCACGAAAGGCAGGCAGTTCTGCTATTAACACTTCATTTGCCAACACTGGTGGTGCTGATATGATGACACTGCCTTGCATCGCGTTTTGGTCGATTGCCATTCGTTCGAAGGTTACAATCTCTTTTTGCACTTCTGCCGCTTGAGCATACAAAAGCTCGCCTTCTTGAGTGAGTATATAACGCTTCCCTAAACGATCAAACAAAGTCAAAGATAGTGCTTGTTCGAGGCGCTCAATACGTCGAGATACGGTACTGTGTTGTACGCTTAACTGCTCTGCACAAGCTGTCAATGTTTGATGTTCTACCAAGCAAACAAAATATGCCAAATCATGCCAATCCATTATTAGAGCCTGCCTTTTATTTTAAATTTTCAATGTTATCTTCAAAGTTGAGCTACTCATTATTATAATTTGAGTTTTTAAGTTACTGTGCATTATTGCACAGCGATTGCTTTTTCGTCATCTATTGTCTGTGCATTGTTTGGATTAGACTATTTATAAGTTATCGACTTACTTATTAATTCAAAGGAACTGCCTTATGGCTGATGGTGTACTTACTCAACATGGCAAATCTATTATGAACCAGTTGCAAGACGGTCTTGCTGATAATGTCACCAATCGTTTGGCTGAGCTGGATGCCGATTTGCCGGCATTGATTACTGATTACGCTTTTGGCGCAGTAGTCGGTCGCCCTGGGCTAGATTTAAAGTCCCGAGAGATGATAACGGTGGCCTCGTTGATTACCTTAGGTCATGCTGCACCGCAGTTGAAACTACATATGCGGGCCGCATTAAATATCGGCGTCAGCCAGCAAGAGTTATTAGAGATTGTCATTCAAATGGCAATTTATGCAGGAGTGCCTGCCTGCATGAATGCGCTGACTACTTATAGAGAAGTCATTGAAGCATGATTGACATGAATTATTTTGAATCAATTAAATATGAGGAATAAGATGCAAACACGATTATTACAGCATATTAATCAGCCCGTTTCAGCCATTGGTCTTGGCTGTATGGGCATGAGTGAGTTCTATGGAGACAGTGACGATAGTCAATCGTTAGCGTTACTTGATAAAGCATTGGATCTTGGCATTAACTTCTTTGATAGCGCTGATACTTATGGTTTTGGTCACAATGAAACGTTACTAGGACAATTTATAGCTGCACATAAAGCGCAGCGAGAGCAAATAGTGATTGCAACTAAGTTCGGTATTGTCCGCGCCAAGGGTCAATATGAGCGTCGTTTAGAGAATAGCCCTGATTATATTAAGCAAGCTTGCCATAATTCCTTACAGCGGCTGGGCACAGATTATATTGACTTATATTATTGCCATCGCCGTGACCACAACACGCCGATTGAAGACATGATGCAGACGTTAAGCGCTTTAGTAAAGCAAGGAGATGTACGCGGTATCGGCCTATCTGAGGTTTCAAGCGAGACTTTGCGTCAAGCGCATGCTATTCATCCTATCACAGCGGTACAAAGCGAGTATTCGCTCTGGTCGCGGCAACCAGAAGAGGAGCTATTAGAGACGTGTCGTGAGTTGGGTGTCAGTTTTGTCGCTTATAGTCCATTGGGACGAGCTTTTTTAACCGGTAAGCTTGATACTGAGAGTTTGGAAGCAAGCGATTTTCGTCATGCTGTACCGCGCTTAAACGGAGAAGCGCTCACTATTAATCAGCAGATAGTAAAACAGTTCAGTAAGCTGGCTACCGAATGGCAATACAGTAATGCCCAGCTTTGTCTAGCATGGTTACTAAATAAACATCCGCATGTCATTCCTATCGCGGGTACGCGTCACGAAAAATATCTCATAGAAAATGCCCAAGCAGCAAAAATTACGCTTAAGTCCGAGCAAATAGATGAGCTGGATGAATTATTTAATCCCTGTAATATTGCTGGCGAGCGTTATCCAGAAGCAGGGTGGGGTGGTATTGAGAAGTAGTTGAGAGAGATTGATGATATAAACCTTATCAGGTGGTGAAAAACAGCGCTAGGCTATCGTACGGGCGCTAATGCAAACCCCAATATTTACAACCTTACAAGCCATTCAACTCATGCAGGAACGCCGCACCGCTTTAATATCGGCTGCTGTTACTGGTAAGATTGATGTTCGCGGCTGGCAAGCACCTGCTAATGGGAGTTAGAATATATATGGTGCGATTCGTGCATCATTTAAATCGAAACTGAAATTGTTCCGTAAAACGCACCATTGTAGGCCTTACTTATCTTATTTTCTTGCTCATAAGTTAGCTATAACTCAATAGCTTCATGTATGAAGTGTAGTGGCATAATAAATTAAGACAGCGTATAGGAGGTTTATACTAACCCAAAGAGGAAAACAGTATGACCACCAAACGCAACCAATATACCCAAGAATTCAAATTAGAAGCCATCAGCTTAGTCGTTGAACACAAACGTAAAATACCCGATGTGGCAAGCTCACTGGGTATTGGCAAATCTACCTTGCAGAAATGGCTGAGTCAGTACCGTCAAGAAATGAATGGCCAAGCACCTAAAGTCGGCAATGCCTTAATGGATGAACAGCGCGAGCTTCAAGAGCAGCGTAAGCAGGTTAAGCGGCTCACTATGGAGCGCGATATTCTAAAAGAGGCTTCTGCTCTGCTGGCCTTGGACAGCCTGAACGGCTATCGCTGATTAGCCAGCTTGCAGAGCAAGACAAGCGTGTCAGTAAAAGCCTTCTGTGCAAGCTTTTTGGCGTGAATAAAAGTAGCTATTACTATGGCATGCAGCCCATCAGTCTTGAAACCGTCAAGCACAAGGCATTAATTCGTCAAATATTTAACGACTCAAAGCGCTCAGCAGGGGCTCGCAGCATTGTTGCCATACTAATGAATGAGCATAACATCAAGCTGTCACGTTATATGGTAGGTAAACTGATGGCGCAGATGGGGCTTAAAAGCTGTCAGTTAAAGATGCATAAATACAAGCACGCTGACGAGGCGCATAAAACCCATGAGAACCTATTGAACCGTAATTTTAGTCCATCAGCGCCCAACCAAGTCTGGACGGGCGATGTCACTTATGTTCGTATCAAAGGTGGCTGGTGCTATTTAGCTGTCGTTTTAGATTTGTATGCTCGGCGTGTGGTGGGCTTTGCCGTATCAGACTCACCCGAAGCGTACTGACCACTAAAGCGCTACAGATGGCGTATCAGACGCGCTTAAAGCCAAGTGGGGTATTGTTTCGTTCCGATCAGGGAACCCATTACACCAGCCAGAAGCTTGCTGAGTCAGTTGCAGAATGTGAGAATATGGCGCAGAGCATGAGCTGCCGTGGAAATTGTTGGAATAATGCACCAACTGAGCGCTTCCCTAGAAGTTTAAAAACTGAGTGGATATCAAAGGGCGGTTATGAGAATATCTGGGGCTATTATCAAACCGTGAGACCTCACAATTTTAATGATTATTTTCCACCAGCAGAGAAAGAAAAACGTCACTTTAATCAAAACCTCTTATCAGGTGTCCTAAAATAATTGACCACTACAATTAAGTGCTTTCTGTATATTGAAGACTGAAAATTAGAGACTATCTCTTGTGGTTTTGAAGCAAATGAGGTGCAAGTAATATGTCAACATTCACTTTACCCCTTAATTTCACTTCTTGAATAATGTTCATTAACATTTCAGTATTAGCATCCAGTAGATATTCTAATTCTTGAATACGTTTCTCAAGTCTTTTATTCTTTTCTCGCAATGCTTTGTTACTTTTCCCATTAACATAAACTTGCTTTTCTCTTTCAGTAAATCCATTTGATTCTATTTGTTCAGTCATGTATCTACTAATTAGTTCTTTACGTGAACTTAGAGTGCTTATCTTACCCCTTATGTATCCCTTACCTTTCAAACGCTCATATAGGTTCTTATGAGTTATTGGACTTATATCGTATCCTTCATCAAGCATTAGTTGTAGTTCAGACTCAATAGCTTCATCTAACTCTTGTCCTCTTAATGCTGGTTTATCAATACTCTCTTGCGACATTATAGTGTCTCCTTACTCTTAGACTTATCATATTCTATCGTAAATAACTCGCTAATCGTTATTGGTAACCTTTTGACGCTTTCATCATGTTTATATATGCTAACTTTAGTTAGCCCTTGCTGTCGTTCAATCATCCTATCCTCTATAATTTGCAAATTTTGTAATTGAGTTTTAGTCTTGTCTAACATCTCATTGGGATACGAAATACTATTGCTGTTGCTAATAAGCTCATACTGTTCCATTAAGTTCTTTTTAACTTCTATTAGATTGCTTAATTCACCTAAGCGTCCTGTAACAGTAAAATCGCTACATGGACTACCTGTTTGGCATGCTAAACGCTTCGGACACCCATTAGACCCTATATTACGTGTACAGGAACCAAAGGGCAGGGGATATAGATAAGCATGCCTCTTTATTAGTTCGTCAGCTAAAACTTCGCTATTAATAAGTTCGTTCTGATAAGCTTGACCTAGACCTTCGATAAAATCATTGAATAAAACATCAGATGGTAAAGGTTTGAAAAAATCAGCTATTTCATCTTTATTATCAAAAGTGTGTAAATTACTTCTAATATTATTTTCTAATGATCGATCGGGAGAAGTATATAGACTTAGGTCTTCCAGCAGAGTATCAATAGGAGTTTTAACAAAGGGCTCTTGACTTATTAAAGCGTTATTTTCTGACAAAGTAACCGAATCTGTCTTACTCGCAGCTTTTTTAGAAGATAAATCAGCTTTGAAGGTTTTTTGTCGTAAGCTAAGGTGCTGATAACTTTGATTTTGACTGGGGTTTGTACGACCCATAAGCATTGCTTGTAAATGTTCTGAGACTTCAGCAATTGCTAAAAAAGTGTTGATATTATGTCTGGGAATGTGGCTTGTAATTTTAGAGTGTACGTTATCTTTGTCCTTGAGATCAAACTTCTCAAACACTGATATATTTCTTGTAGCTCCTAAAAAACCATTAATAAGAATATTAGTCAAGGGTATGATATTGGTCTTGTTGTAGAAGTTTCTTTTTAGGTTAGTGGACCTATATTCATGTATGAACAGAAGGTCTTCAAAAGGAATGATTTCTTGTGTACCCTCATAATTAAAAATATAGTCTATCGGATTAGATTTATCATAATCTGATAGTGATTTTATAAAATCATTGATAGTTTTTTTTGAATAATATCTGAGAATACTTTTACCGCTAGGCAGCTCCTTGTCTGGCACCACTCCCGCTGATTTGAAGGATTTTAAAGCCATATCTCTTTGTCCTGCACGACCTAGCTTACTTTTTTTCAAATGGAAAAGTATATTCATTAGATCGTCAAGCTCAATTAAATCTGACTCAATATTATCAATAGCTTTAGGTAAAAAATTAACAAGGTTCTTACTTCTTAAGTATTTTAATGTATTTCTAGGCTTCTCTGTCAGCTGGATAGTATCTAAAACTAGTTTTTCTATTAAGTTAGAAGAGGAGGGTTCAACCCAGTGAATTCTCTCTCCAGCACCTTTAGCACCATAGTAACGAATGCCAAGCGAGTATTGTTCAATACCATTGTGCTTCAAAGTACTCCCAGTTGAAGGATCAAGCAAAGGCTTCCTAATCAAACAATCCTTCTTCAGTAGAATTGCTTCAGTAGAGCGAAACCCAGTAACAATTAAAATAGTTAAAAGGTTTAATAACATCTTCTCACCGTTTGTTTGACACAAACCCTTTAATGCTGCGATATTAATAAAAGTTTGAACTGATATAAGTTTTTTTGAATCAACTTCATCTTCATCTATGTTTAGTTTATCTACTAATTCTTTCGTCTTTCTTACATTGGGTGTTCTATTTTCACTATTAAGATAGTTATAATCGTTTTCAAACTCTAACCTCTTACTCAGGTTTATATGCTTGTTAATAAGTTCTTGAAGTCTCACATACGTACCAGCAATATCAGGTAGACTTTTGGGATTGCTGTTTTTAACTTGAATTTCAAAAGCGTTAACCAACACTTCGGTACACATGCTTTGTGGAGAGTTATCGCCAGTTAAGGTAACCAAAGAATAATACCAACGTTTGAGAACCAATAGTTCAGCATGTAGTTTTTGTGGTGACGCTTTGGAGTTAGATCTTCTATAACTAAGTACTAATATTGATCTAAAGAAATCGTAAAAATTTTCTGAGATATCAAACGCAGGTAAGCCTTTTAATCGTTTGCCTTCATTAAATACTAAGTTTACGTCTTTACTTCTACAGTACAACCAACCGGATCCTTTCTCACCACCTTGCCAATACGTATCATTCCACGTTTGATTGAAGCCCGAAGCTAAATGTTGTTCAAAATGATCTTTCTGCTCATTTATAAAATCGAGGTAAGCTTTATTTGACATTGTATATCCTCTATTAAATTACATCTTGCTATCACAGACTCAATTTCAAACTTTGTACTTTCATGTACTAATAACAGAGGGCTTCTCGAACATTGTGTAGAGTCAGCGATAGTGATAATATCATTAACTTCTGACTGTATGCTCTCTAGTACTTCTGAATGATCTTTATTTTTGAATGGATGAAAATATAAGCATCCATAACAATTCCTGACTTGCTCGAATGGACAGGTATCATCATATGCACAACCCCCTATTTCATAATGAAAATCTTTATGAACGAAGCCACTAACTTTTTTCCCTAGCCATTCAGATTTTTTAACAATAGTACTTGTCATAAACATAGCGATCATTTGCTTATATGCAGCATTTTTCCCTAATGCTTTAGCTCTAATAATTGCAGTTTCAGGTGATGAATATATATAATGCCTAGCAACAACAAGACTTGAATGACCTAGAATGTAGGCGATCTCTTCAGCACTCGCTCCTGACATTGCCATACTATGTCCAACATGATGTCTAAATTGTGACATCGAGTATTTTATTTGAAGTATATCTCCACTTAAAACTTGAGTCCTATATTCGACAGGTGAAAACTTAAATAATTGCTCGTTAATAGCTTCCGAGCATGTAACAGCGGATTTTTCTCCTAACTCGAATAATTTATCTGTATCTAATAATTTTAATCGATGAATATAGGTAAGTATAATAAAAGCAATTTCTTCTGGTAACTTTATAGCTACTTTTTTGTGCGTAAAGCGTGCTTGTTTTGCATAAGGGACCAAAAGGCTGTATCTTGCTATACCTAGTGAATCTTCTGGTATATCTTCTTTTAAGTCTCCAGCTGAAAGCTTAGACATTTGAACAGGGCGCATACCTGTAGTGAACGCCAACGCTAATATTGACGCATTTTTTAGCTCTGACTTGCTTATCGAATCTTTTTTCACCGAATTTAGTATATGATTGAGCTCTATAAACCCTTTTTGAATTATATTAATAGTTGGTAGGTCTATATTGTCTTCATAATCTTCGTAATAAAGACTACTTCTTGTAGAGTTAGGTTTTTTTATTATCTCTAGGTCATATTCGTCATCAATAGAAAATTCTGGAAAGCCTTCCAAAATAAAATTAGTTATAATAAATTTTATTGAAAAGTAAAATTGACTATCATCAACTGAGTTAATTAAAATATTTTTAGACTCTTTGAAGTTAATTCTTCTTTCAGTATCACTAAGATATTTAAAAAATCTTCTTATATTTCTAAACCTATCTCCTAGATGAGAGGGGGAGTTTTTATATATATACTTAATCAAAAGAAACTTTATTATTTTTACTTCTACGTAATTCATATCTTTAAATGAAATTTTTTCACGATTTCCAGAGTATTTAAATTGCCAAATATCCTTTGAAGGGTTTAGAAACTTATCATCAAATTTATCTGCACGTATGAATCGTACGACTTTAGGTAATCTTATTTCATCAATAAAACCTAACTGCTCATTTGAGAACATTGTTTCTTCAGTTGATATTTCATTCGTATAGCTTGTTTTAATAGATAGGTTCATAAGACTTTTCCATGATTTTTAATTCTACTAATATTTGTAGTGTTAGCGCGCTCTGATAAATATCTATCAGCATATCTACTTACCATTAAGCTATTTGAACTCCAGCCTCCAGCTTTTTTCAAACTCTCTATTGCTTGACTAATTGCAATCTCATGACTAGAGGAACTATTCATAGCTGTAATATACGCGTATTCTAGCATTAGCGTAGCCCAGGTATGACGACAGACATGTGCACTCAACTTATCAATTGAACCAGTGTACTTAGAGTCGTAATAATTTGGATGAAACTCTCGAAGCTGCTTATCCCATATGTTGAACATTTTCTTTATAGATGAATAGCTTAATGGAGAAAATGGATATTGTGAGGACACAAATAATAAATCAGACTTTGCATTCTCAGGTCTATAATATTTAATATAACAAGAGATTAGATTATGATCATCGCGTGAAATTTGAATCCTTCTTTTTGACTGTTTGTTTTTAATTCTAGGCTTAGGTGACCTATAGTCTTCGATATCTTGGGTGTCCCCTACAGTTAAGGACGTATTGCCTGAATCTCTATCTAAACTTTTTGAATTTATTGATAGCAGTAGTAGCTCACCTGCTCTCAATCCGTAATTTATAAATAAACGGGCGATGAGAAAGTTGCGAAATTGAGTTGGGCTATCTTTAAAAGCATTTTTAGGATTACTTTTGATTGGAGTAGATGGTACAGTGATTTCAAAAAAACTATCTTTCATACGCTCAGTTAAACTTTTAAATTGCTTCACATTACTATTACTAGAAGATACTTTAGCGAATTGATCTGATTTATTTTGAAGAGTTAGTATTTGTCTCCTAATAAAATTATATTTTGATTTATCCTCTTTAAGATCTTTTCGAAAAAAATTATCAATTAAAAATGTTAGATATTTTATAGTATCCTGTATTTTCTTTGATATTGTAGTGTAGTTTACTTCTAATAGTTTGTTTATTCTTATCAGACCATTATCATATTTGCTATTATTTTCAAGATATATAAAAAAACTATCAATTTCTTCAATAAATATTTCAGCGTTATATTTACTTTCATAGAACGATAAACAAAAATCTTCGTTAAATTTCTCTTTCCAAAAAGTATACCAAAACTTCAATGCGTTCAAATTACTCTGTTGAGTTGAAATACTTTTAAGTCTCAATTTTGACATAACATAAAGCAAAGGGTAAAGACATGGAGAGCGTGTCTCTTCATTAACTAAAATATACCTTCGTTTATCAGATGGGTTAGATAGTTTGACTAGACTAACTAAAAACATATTGGTTTATCCTTATTCAAGACAGGTATATTTTTTCAAACACCCTTCGCTCCTATAGCTCAAATATTATTATTGATAATTTTTGCAAGAATACTGTTATAAAGTTATGATTGACTTAGGAAGTTATTTAGGGTTTATAAAGTATAATACAGCTTTATAATTTAATCGTATAGTTAACTATTGTAATTATGGAATTAATCAATTGAATAAAATATTTTTAGCTGAAGAACGTATACGACTCGGATTTAAAGCAAAAGAAGTAGCAGACTTTGCGGGGATAGCAATACCAACGCAATCTAATTATGAGAAAGGCAAACGGAGTCCTGACACAAGATACCTTTATGAAATATCAAAGCTAGGTTTTGATATTCATTATGTGGTCACAGGGAAACGTAGTGTCGACGGAGTATCTAAAGGCGATAGATCTTTATTAGAATTGTTTAAGAATGCCCCTAAAGCTGTCCAAAACTATATAAAAGCAGGTCTTTACATGACCCAGCCTCGTGAAATTGTTGCCCCAGATGCTATTGAACTCGATATAGTTGATACTATTGAATACTCTACTGACCAAAAGTTAATTGAGAATGATTGAATGAGTATTTATAGCTCATAGGTATTTCTTACAAAACACTAAGATTCCTTTTTAGGAGAATTTCGTAGTTCATCTATATAATCAGCCCAATCTTGCATCATGAGTACTCGAGTATCAATTTCATCTAATCGGTTGTAAGCGCCACCATGTGTATCCTTTATTCGATGTCCTAATTGCAGCTCAGTCACGATATCTGAGTAACGCAGCTCAGGTTGTTCCATGAGTAATGTTTTGGCCGATGCTCGGAATCCATGAGCGCATTGAATATCTTTGTATCCAAGCCTATGGAATATCTGTACTAGAGTCGCTTTGCTAATATAATTATTACTAGAGGCACGCATCGATGCAAATACATATTCTTTATGGCCTGTGATTGCTTGTATTCTTCGTAAGCGTTCAATGACTTGAGTTGCTAAAGGCACAACTAATTGCGACACCATATCCTCACGACCTTCGCCTTTAGTAGGAGAAAACTCCCATAGCTTGTTATCCCAATCTATATCCTGCCAGCGCATAGACCGCAAATCAATACTACGTACGAAGACATACGGTAGTAAGTTCATTGCCTCCAATGTGATTTTACTTGCACCTTTAAAATTGGACATATCGTTTAGGAGAGTGGCAAACTGATCAGGCTTAGTAATGGCTGGTAAGTGGTTGCCGGAGCTGGCAGGTGCAAGCTCTCCACGTGTATCAACAGCTACGTTTCTATCGCATAACCCTCTTGCGACAGCGAATGAAAATACCTTTTCAGTATAAAGCCGAGTACTTGCACCAACAAAGGTCGCTTGATTTTCATTATTCTGAATCGCCTCACACACACTTAATATCATCTCGCTCGTGATATCGTTCATTCTTAAGTCGCCAATCTCGCGACACATATATCCTAGACATAAATCCCAAAATTTAAGGGTCGATTCACTAAACGCGCGCTTTCTAGATTTACTGTGACGACTTGATGTTTTGTGGTCTCGCCACGCTTGTGTAAGGTCAGCAAATGTGGCGTTTTTTAGATGAGCATACTTATTGACTTGTTCTTTTTTTTGAATAGCTTTAGGATCAGAGCCTTGTGCGACCATTCCAAGTATAGTTTCCGCCTTATGCTTGGCCTCATATAGGCTGATATCTTCGACCTTACCTAGCATCATTCTAGGGCGCTTCCCATCGATATGCGGATGAGAGTACCGCAAGTAGTATTCCTTTTTACCATTTGGGTAAATACGAATACTTAGGCCCGCAATACCTGAGACACTGACCGAGTAATCTTTATCTCGGCATTCAAGTATATTAATATCATTTAAATTGTCGACAGCCATAATGTACATCCGTAAGCTTTATAAGCAAGGTAAATTGTGAATGTTAATCTATTAACTCTATACTGAGATTTAGAACAATCTTTGCACATATTTTATAAATTCTGAAAAAGTATCTTTTGGAAAATATAGATAGTTATTGGACACTAATATGGACACCATTATTGATCAGTTAATATATAAAACCCTTTAAAAGTAGGGATTCCATATATAATCATCCCCAAGTGAAGGTTGGGGATAATTATAGTATAGTAGAGAAAGAAGGGGTAAGCTATTTTTTTGTTGATGTATATGGTGTTTGAAGGAATAATCTTCACATAGATTAAAAGTAAGAATACTGTTTGCTATTGGCAATGGAGTCCTTCGACATATTTGCACGAAAAACCGTGCTCCTGTACTCGCACAGAATACCTTAATCAGGGTGATAGTACTGTTCTGTGCAAATTTGGAAGGTATCAACTCAATGCTTTAGATTAAGATACTGAACCGCCCCGGGATTGTCGGAGACCAAATATTCTGAGAGAATACGACAATGAAAACACGAAACTACACTCCTGAGATTAAAGAACGC